>Ga0210040_10002395_pt1 | contig 26519 bp, 26 predicted proteins | sample CryGeyCG12114_NA_FD_185462 | JGI IMG/M metagenome (GOLD analysis project Ga0210040, IMG submission 185462) | Groundwater microbial communities from aquifer - Crystal Geyser CG19_WC_8/21/14_NA (SPAdes) (version 2) | ecosystem: Environmental > Aquatic > Deep subsurface > Groundwater | place: USA... | reverse complement strand
TGGCCGCGGCGGGTCTGCTGCCCGACTGAGCCACGGTCTGCCCGGTGCAGGGGCGACCCCGCCGCCTACCGGCCGACCGTCGCGGCGCAGCTGGCCGACCCGACGTCGGTGCTGCACACGGTCAGGCGCCTGCTCGCGCTCCGGGCGGCCACCCCGGCGCTCGCGGCCGGGGCCGACCAGCAGGTGCTGGTCCGGGACTACCCCTTCACCTACGTCCGCGGCGGCACCCACCTGGTCGTGGTGAACCCGCGTCGCGAGCCGGCGTCGGCGGACGTCGCGGAGCTCGCCGGGCGCACCCTCGAGCGGCTCGACGGCACCGGGGTCGAGGTCGGCGGCGGCCGGGTCTCGGCGGAGGGCTTCGGCTGGGGCGTCTTCGCGCTCCGCTGAGCGCCCGCCCGCCCGCGCTCGTGGCACCCGTCCCGGGCGCCTCGGCACGTCTATGCTCACCTCGTCGGAGCAGTGCCACAGACGTGGGGCGCAGACCGTACGGCCCGGCGTCTCGACCCCAGGAGAGTGCCCGTGTTGGTCGGAGTCCCCACCGAGGTCAAGAACAACGAGGGCCGGGTCGCGATCACGCCCTCCGGCGTGCACGAGCTGACCAGCCGTGGCCACGAGGTCCTCGTCCAGTCCGGCGCCGGCATCGGCTCCTCGATCCCCGACGACGCGTACGGCGCGGCCGGCGCGAGGGTCGTCGACGGCTGGGAGCCCGTCTGGGCCGAGGCGGAGATGGTCCTCAAGGTCAAGGAGCCGCTCGAGGTCGAGTACGACCGCATGCAGCCCGGCCAGGTGCTCTTCACCTACCTGCACCTCGCCGCGAACCGGCACTGCACCCAGGCCCTGCTCGACGCCCGTGTCACCGGGATCGCGTACGAGACGGTCCAGCTGCCGAACGGCTCGCTCCCGCTGCTCGCCCCGATGAGCGAGGTCGCCGGGCGGCTCGCACCGCAGGTCGGGGCCTACCACCTGATGGCCGCGCAGGGCGGGCGCGGGACGCTGATGGGCGGGGTCCCGGGGACCCACCCGGCCAAGGTCGTCGTGATCGGCGCCGGGGTGTCGGGCATGGAGGCCGCGACGATCGCGCTGGGGATGCAGGCCGAGGTCACCCTGCTCGACCTCAACATCGACAAGCTCCGCGACGCCGCCCGGCTCTACCGCGGCCACATCAGGACCATCGCGTCGAACAGCTTCGAGGTCGAGCGGGCCGTGCTCGAGGCCGACCTCGTCGTGGGCGCGGTGCTGGTGCCCGGGGCCAAGGCGCCGACCGTGGTCACGAACGACCTGGTCGCGCGGATGAAGCCCGGCAGCGTGCTGGTCGACATCGCCATCGACCAGGGCGGGTGCTTCGAGGACAGCCGGCCGACGACGCACGCGGACCCGACGTTCCGGGTGCACGACTCGGTCTTCTACTGCGTCGCGAACATGCCCGGCGCCGTGCCGCACACCTCGACGTACGCCCTCACCAACGTCACGCTGCGCTACGCCGCGAGCCTGGCCGACCGGGGCTGGCGCGAGGCGCTGCGGCGCGACCCGGCCCTCGCGCTCGGGCTCAACACCTACGACGGCGAGCTGACCAACGGTCCCGTCGCCGCCTCCCAGGGCACCACCCACCGGGCGGTGTCGGAGGTGCTCGCCTGAGCGGTCTGACGCGGGTCGTCACGGCCTACCTCGACCACCTGAGCGTCGAGCGCGGCGTCTCGACCCACACGCTGGCCGCCTACCGGCGCGACCTCGCCCGCTACACCGACCACCTGGCCGGCGTGGGGGTGAGCGACGCCGCCGCCGTCACGCCGGCCCTGGTGGGGGCGTACGCGTCGTCGCTCGCCGAGGGGGTGCGGGACCCGGACGGGTCGTGGGCCCAGCCGCCGCTCGCCCCGGCCAGCATCGCCCGGGCGGTGGTGGCGGTCCGCAGCCTGCACCGCTTCGCGGTGGCCGACGGACTCACCGTCAGCGACCCCGCCACCGACGTCCGTCCGCCACGTCCGGCGCGCCGGCTGCCCAAGGCCCTCACGCTCGACCAGGTGCAGCTGATGCTGGACCTGCCGTCGACCGAGACGGCCGAGGGGCTCCGCGACGCCGCGCTGCTGGAGCTGCTCTACGGCACCGGCGGCCGGATCAGCGAGGTCGTCGACCTCGACGTCGACGACCTGACCCGGGCTCTCGAATCGGTGCGTGCGGGTCCGCCCGACGAGCTCGCCGGGCTCCGCGTCCTGGGCAAGGGCGGCAAGGAACGCATCGTCCCGCTCGGCTCGTACGCCCGTCGCGCGGTCGAGGCGTACCTGGTGCGCGGGCGCCCGGCGCTGTCCGCCCGGGGCACCGGCACGCCGGCGCTGCTGCTGAACGCCCGCGGCGCCCGCCTCTCGCGCCAGAGCGCGTACGCGGTCCTGCGCCGGGTGGCGGAGCAGGCCGGCGTCCCGGGCGAGGTCAGCCCGCACACGCTGCGGCACTCGTTCGCCACGCACCTGCTCGACGGCGGGGCCGACGTCCGGGTGGTGCAGGAGCTGCTCGGGCACGCGTCGGTGACGACGACGCAGATCTACACCCTCGTCACCGTCGACCACCTCCGCGAGGTGTACGCCGAGGCCCACCCGCGGGCTCGCTGAGCCCCGGCGCGTCGAGGTTTGTCGCCGCGCCGACGGGGAAGGAACCGGGAGCAAGCCTCGGATCTCCCACCCGTCCTCGAGGGCCGTATGACTCGTCAGGCGCCACCGCGTCCCGCTCCTCACCGCTCCTCCGGCCCCGGAGGCCCGGTCCGTCGAGCGGGGGTGCCCGGATGACCGGCTTCTGCTCCTCGACCGTGCTCGGGACCTCGCTCTACCTCGTCTCGTGGTTCTTCCTCGTCTGCTCCTTCCTCGGGGTCCTCGTCGAGTGCTTCTTCTTCCTCGGCTGCGAGGGGGTGCTGGAGTCGACGACGGGCCTGCTCTACCTGCCGCTGCGACCCCTCTACGGCGTCGGCGGCTGCGGGTTCCTCGTGCTGCTGCGCCCCGTCGTCGCGCAGCCGGCGGCGGTCTTCGTGCTCGGCGCGGTGGTCGCCACCGTCGTGGAGTACGTGGCGAGCCTGCTCACCGACGCGACGTTCGGCACGGTGTCGTGGGACTACAGCCACAAGCCGCTGAACCTGCACGGGCGGATCTGCCTGGTCTACTCGCTGTGCTGGGGCGGACTCGCCCTGGTCACGATGTACGGCGTCGACTCGCCGCTCCGTGACCTCCTCGGCCGGCTCCCGCGCGGCGCCGGCGAGGACGTCCTCACCGTGCTCCTGGTCCTGGTGCTGGCCTCCGCCGTGCTCACCCTCGCGACCCTGGCGCGGACCCGCCGGCGGGTGCGGGACCTTGGGGCTGACCTGCGCGACGGGCGCTCGGCGCCCACCCCTGCACGCTGGGAACGGCTGGTCGACCGCCTGGTGCCGGACCCGGTGCTGATCAACAGCTTCCCGCGCATGACGCTCACCACCGAGCTCCGTCAGCTCACCGGGCAGCGCCGCGCCTGGGTCCGCCTGGGCCCCCGCGCCCAGCGGGGACGGGCGGTCAGCGAGCAGGAGGCCGGGACCCGCGCACGCGGCGCAGCGTGACCAGCAGCAGGACGAGAGCCACCACCTGGGTGGCGGCGACGGCGCCGACCAGGGCAGGCACCGAGCGCTCGTAGAGGGTGCCGGCGAGGAGTCCCCCGAGGACCGCGGCGGCGCCCTGGACGGCGGCGAACAGCCCGTAGGCGGAGGCCCGGGTGGGCGCGGGGACGAGGTCGGCGACGAGCGCCTTCACCGTCGAGTCCTGGACGCCCATGGCCGCACCCCACAGGAGCACGCCGACGAGCACGGCGACCACCGAGCCCGTGAACGCCAGCGGCGGGACGGCGGCGACGAGGAAGGGCAGGACGAGCAGGACGCGGCCCTTGACGCGGTCGAAGAGCCAGCCCGTCCCGAGCGCGGCGACGGCCTCGGCCGCCATGGCCGCGGCGTAGATCAGTGGGACCGCCGAGACCGGGACGACGTGGTCCTGGGTCAGGTGGAAGGAGATGACGCCGAACGTGACCAGCCCGGCCGTGGCGGCTCCGGCCGCGGCGGCGAAGAGCCAGAACGCGGTCGGCAGCCCGTCGCCCGGACGCCACCAGCGAGCCCGCACCGGCGTCGCGGCCACGGGCTCCGGCGTGGCCTGCAGGGGTACGCGCCTGGCCTCGGGGTCCCCGGTCCGGCGCCGGATCCAGCCCAGGACCAGCAGCGCGGCGGCCCCGGGCACGACCAGCACCGCCAGTGCCGGCCAAAGGGTCCCCGCGAGGGCGGCGACGGCGGCCACGAGCAGCGGCCCGGCGACCGCACCCGTCTGGTCGAGGGCCTTGTGGACCGCGAAGCCGCGGCCCAGGCCGACCCCGCTGGCCGCGTGAGCCAGCAGCGCGGTCTTCGCCGGGCTGCGGACCGCCTTGCCCGTGCGTTCCGCGAGGATCAGCGCGCACGCGAGCGCGAGGCCGGCGCCGCCGAGGAACGGGGTGACGGCCAGCGCCGGGACGCAGACCGCCGTGATGCCGTAGCCGACCAGGGTCAGGGTCCAGTAGCGCCCGCTGCGGTCGGCCCAGCGGCCCGACACCAGCCGGAGCAGCAGCGCCATCGCCTCGCCGACCCCCGTGACCAGGCCGACCAGCACTGCCGACGCGCCCAGGGCGGCCAGCAGGGGACCGGTGACCGAGCGCGCGCCCTCGTAGACCATGTCGGCCGACAGGCTGACCACGCCGAAGCCGACGACCGCCCGCCACGGCGACCAGGACCCCGCCGGGCGTGCGCCGTGGTGGGTCGCGGAGCCGTTCCCGTGTTCAGCGGGCGGCATCGTCCACCCCTGCGTGGCCCGTGCCTGCGTCGTCCGTGCCTGCGTCGCCGACCCCGTGGGGCCCGTCTCCGAGCTCGCCGGCCGCGGTCCTCCGACGACGCTGCTCGTGGTGCTCCCGCCAGGTGAGCGCGACGACCGCCACGTCGAAGCTGGTCAGCCAGACGAGGCCGGCGGTGGGGTCGAGCACGATCCGGTAGAGCTGGTAGGCGACGAACAGCAGCAGCACCACGATCATCCACGGGTACGCCCACAGCCCGTTCAGCAGCAGCGCGACCACCAGGACGACCTTCACCAGGCCGTGCGCCAGGAGGTAGAGGGCGCCGAGCAGCACGGCCGACCCGGTCAGGCCGTCCGCGGTGTGGAGCAGGTGGTTGGCGATGAGGTCGTGCGGGTCCTCGGACAGCTCCGCGTGCGTCCAGGACGCCGCGAGCTGCTGGATCCGCGCCGGGGTGACGAGCAGCAGGAGCACCCCGCCCACCAGCTCGACGGCCCCGTCCAGCCCCTTGGCGACGATGCCGACCGCGAACACCCGGTCGAGCCAGCCCTGCGGCCGGAAGACGCTCACGCCGGACCGCTGCCGGGGTCGGGCGTCCCCGGGCCGTCTGCCTGGCCGAGGGTGGCGTACACCCGCTCGGCGTAGCCGTCGAACCGCGCCTCGCACCGCTTGAGCTCCGCGGCGGCGTCCCGCGTCGCGGGGACGCCGAGCAGGTCCCGGGCACGGAGGTCGCGGTACCAGCGGCGCAGCCGGTCGAGGCTCTGCTCCTCCTCCTCGAGCTCGGCCAGGGTGTACTTGCCGATCTGCTCCTCGTGGTCGAGCTCGGCGAGGTACTTGCCGCAGTCGGCCACGAACTCGGTCCACTCGGCTTCCCTCGCCGCCGCGTACAGCTCCTCCAGGTGCGTGACGTCCTGGTCCGTGTGGCCGGTCGCAGCCAGCACCAGCACCGAGCCGCCGGAGGGGGCGACCAGCTCGGTCAGCCGGTCGAGCAGCGGGCGGACCGCCGGCAGGTCGGGGACCGCCCAGGTCGCCTGGCCGAGCGGGACGGCTCCCGAGCGGCGCAGCTCGCGCCACGTCGCCATCCGGTAGCGAGCCGGCTCGGCCGGCACCTTGAGCAGCAGCACGAGCCAGCGGCGCGCTTCGACCACGTTCGTCACCCGGCCAGGCTACGTTACGGGCGTAACACCCGACTATGTACAAGAGGCAGCCCGACGGCGGGCGGTGCCGCTCGCCGCGGGAGGCCTTCTCCTCAGGCGCGGACCAGCCGCCGCACCAACCTCGTCCCGCCGACCACCGCGCTCGCGACAGCGAGGCGCCGGACCCGGGGGTGCAGCTGCAGCCAGGTGTAGACGCTCGGCCGGCCGTGCAGGTCACCGTTGACCCGGTCGTCCGAGGTCGGCGCGTCGAGGTTGCCGGGCGAGCCACCGGGCACCTTCTCGCGCGTGCTCTCCGCCCTGATCGCCACCTTGCTCAGCAGCACGTCCATCGCCCTCGGGGCCAAGAGCTCGGTGGTGAGCATCTGCAGCGCCGCCCCGCCGGCCAGGAGGTCCCGTACGGGGTGCTCGGCCGCGTGCTCGACGCAGGCCGCGACGACCGACGGCGAGTAGACCGGAGGCGGCCCCTTGGGCTTGCGGTCCATCTTGTTGCGCGAGTTCGGGAACAGGGGCGTGTTGATCGTGCCCGGCTTCACCGTGGTCACCGAGATCGGCGCACCGTCGGCGATCAGGTCGCGGCGCAGGCTGTCCATCGCTCCCTGGACGGCGTGCTTGCCCGCGCTGTAGGCGGCGTGCAGCGGCAGCGCCACCCGGCTCTCGACCGACGAGACGGAGATCAGCGCGCCCCGCCCCGCCGCCCGCAGGTGGGGCAGGGCGGCCAGCGCGCCGTGCACCTGGCCGAGGTAGTTGATCTCCATCACCCGGCGGAACTCGGCCGGCGTGGTGTCCTCGAAGGTCGCGAAGACCGAGACGGCGGCGCAGTTCACCCAGGTGTCGATCCGGCCGTAGCGGCTGACCGCGAGGTCGGCCAGCCGTTCGACCTGGTCGGGTTCGACGGCGTCGCACACGAGGTGGACGGCGTCGCCTCCGGCGCCGGTGATCTCCTGCACGAGGCTCGCCAGACCGGTCTCGCTGCGGGCACCGACCACCACCTTCGCACCGCGGGCGGCGAGGCGGAGGGCCGTCGCCCGCCCGATGCCGCTGGAGGCACCGAGCACGACGACGACCTGCTCCTCGAGCGGCTTGAGCCGGATCGTCACGAGGCCTGCGACCCGCCCGCCACCGTGAGGATCTCCCCGGTGACGTAGCTCGACTCCTGCGAGGCGAAGAAGACGTACGCGGGCGCGACCTCGGCCGGCTGACCCGCACGGCCCAGCGGCGTGTCCTCGCCGTGGCCCTCGGACATGTCGCTCGGCATCGTGGCGGGGATCAGCGGCGTCCAGATCGGACCGGGCGCGACCGTGTTGACCCGGATGCCCTTCTCGGCCAGCTCCTGGGCCAGGCCCTTCGTGAAGTTGACGATGCCCGCCTTCGTGGTCGCGTAGTCCAGCAGCTCCGGCGAGGGTGACGTCGCCTGCACCGACGAGGTGTTGATGATCACCGAGCCGGGCTGCAGGTGCGGGATCGCGAGCTTGCAGAGCCAGAACATCGCGTACAGGTTGGTCTTCAGCACCCGGTCGAACTGCGCGGTGGTGATGTCGGCGATGCCACCCGACTGCGCCATCTGGTAGGCGGCGTTGTTCACCAGGATGTCGATGCCTCCGAGCTCGGCGACGGCCGTGTCGATGATCGTCTGGCACTGCTCCTCGTCGCGGACGTCGCCGGGGCAGCGCACCGCCTTGCGGCCGGCGGCCTCGACGAGCCTCACGGTCTCGGTCGCGTCGTCCTCCTCCTCGGGGAGGTAGCTGATGAGGACGTCGGCGCCCTCCCGTGCAAAGGCCAGAGCCACCGCGCGCCCGATGCCCGAGTCCCCGCCGGTGACGATGGCGCGCCTGTCGGTCAGCCGGTCGCTGCCGCGGTAGGACTCCTCGCCGTGGTCCGGGGTGTCCCGCATGTCCGAGGTGAGGCCGGGGTGCGCGATGCCCTTCTCGGTGTGCTCGGGCTCGGCGTACTGCGTCGTGGGGTCGGTCTCGCTCGTCTGGTCGCTCATGCCTGACCCGTACCCGTACGTCCCCGGGCGAACCGGAGCCCGGCTCCCGACTTCAGTTCTCACCCCTAGGGGTGAGCCAGACCCCATCCGGCGGGCTGCTCCGCGGCCTCGAGGAGCTCGCTCAGCCCCACCGGGCGGTTGAGGGTGACGCAGTGCCCACCGTCACCGTCTGTACAGGATTGGCTGTACCGTCGCTCGGGTGCAGCTCTCCACCTCGACCGACGCGCTCGCGCGGTTCGGGCACGCTCTCTCCGACCCCACCCGGACGAGCGTGCTGCTGACGCTGCGCACGCGCCCGGCCTACCCCGCCGACCTCGCCGACGTCCTCGGTGTGACCCGGCAGGCGCTGTCGAACCATCTCGCCTGCCTGCGCGGCTGCGGGCTCGTGGTCGCGGTCCCGGAGGGTCGCCGTTCCCGCTACGAGCTCGCGGACCAGCGCATCGGCGAGGCCCTGGACGATCTGCTCGCGCTCGTGCTGGTCGTGGACCCCGACTGCCTCGGCGGCACGAAGGGCTCGGCCGTCGTGGCGGCGCGCGCGCCGGCGGTGACCGGATGACGGCGCTCTCGCTGGGTCCGTCGCCGGCCCGTCGCGCGCTGCTCGCCCGCCGGGTCCGCTGGTTCGTCGCGGCCACCATCACCTACAACGTGGTCGAGGCGCTCGTCGCCCTGGCTGCCGGTACGCGCGCGTCCTCCAGCGCGCTGATCGGCTTCGGGCTGGACTCGGTCATCGAGGTCGCCTCGGCGGCTGCCGTGGCGTGGCAGTTCGCCGGGCGCGACCCCGGAGCACGGGAGAAGGTCGCGCTGCGGACGATCGCCTGGTCCTTCTTCGCCCTCGCCTCCTTCGTCACCGTCGACGCGGTCCGCTCCCTGGTCGGCGCCCGCGACGCCGACCACTCGACGAGCGGTCTGGTGCTGGCCGCGGTCAGCCTGGCCGTGATGCCGCTGCTCTCGTACGGTCAACGACGCGCCGGGCGTGAGCTGGGCTCCCGGTCCGTGGTCGCCGACTCCGGGCAGACGCTGCTGTGCACCTACCTGTCCGCGGTGCTGCTCGTCGGTCTGGCTCTCAACAGCCTGTTCGGCTGGTCCTGGGCGGACCCTGTCGCTGGTCTGGTCATCGCCGTGGTGGCCGTCCGGGAGGGCGTCGATGCCTGGCGCGGCGACGCCTGCTGCGCGACGTGCAGCAGCGCCTCCGGCCACCGGTCGCGCTAGGTCGCAGGAGGGTCGGGCCAGTCGGGCAGCAGCTCAGCCAGGGCCGCGAGCTGCGGGCGCGAGACCCAGGACGGGTTCGACATCTGCGGCACGCGCTGCACCTCCAGGTCGGTGACGCCCGCGGCCCGCAGCTCGGTGGCCGGCAGCGGCTGGGTGAGCAGCGGCACGTCCACCTCCACCCGGCCGCGCAGCGCCTGCCGGGCAGCGTCGTCCAGCCACCAGCCCCGCTCGGCGTCCGCCCAGGCCTCGGCCTCGCCGACCACGTGGCCCAGCCCCCACACGCCGCGGACCAGGTCGCCCTTGCCGGGACCCGACAGCCAGAAGACGACCTTGTCGCCGGGGCGCATCAACGCGCTGCGGTAGCCCCGCTGGACCGACCAGGAGGTCAGCCGGGTGTGGCCGTCGGCGACGAAGCGGCGCACGTCCCACACGGCCGGGTTGGCCTTGAGCAGCCAGGCCCCCAACGTCTCCCGGGTCACCGCCGAGGCCATGCGCGTCATCCTCCTGCTCGTGGTCGCCGCGCCGCGACGGTCAGCGGCGGGTCGTCCATGGGAGAGATCCTGCACCGTGACCGGACCTGCAGCGGAGCCGGACGGGTCGGACCGAGCGGCCGGCTCGGCGCGGGGACCGACGTTCAGACTCCGGTGGGGCTGGGGACGAGGCGCTGCTCGAGAAGGTTCTTCTGGCGGGCGGCGCCGCTGTCGGTGCGCCAGCTGACGCTGTAGCTCAGCGTGTGCTCCACCTGGTCGTGGAGCGCGTAGACGGTCTCGTCGGCCTCGGCCAGCGTGGACAGCTCGCTCGTCTCCAGCGGCGCGGGACGTCGCCGGAGCTCGTCGACGGTCGCGGCGCTGCGCCTCGGCTGCTCGAGGTCGTCGAACACCCGCTGGCTGATGGCGCCGTGGCGCACCTCGATCCAGGCGCCGGGGTTCACGCGCTGCGCGTGGACGGTGGCGGTGGTGGCGGGCCCGCCGGCGACCGGGGTCAGCGAGGACGACACCTGGACCTGCTGGCGATGCGGGCCTAAAGGGTCTGAAGGACGCGGTAGCGGTCCTCGAGCGCTCGCCGGGTGACTGCAGCATCGGGGGCGAAGGCGTCGAAGCCGTGCACTGCACCCGGTATGACCGACAGCTCTACAGAGACGCCGGCTTGCCACAGCGTGGTCGCGTAGGCCACGTCCTCGTCGCGGAAGACGTCGATCTCGCCGACCTGGATGTAGGCCGGAGCGAGTCCGGCGGCGTCGTCGATGAGTGCTGGGGAGGCGATCGCGGAGACGGTCTCGCTGGCGCCGGATCCGCTGAGTACCGCGTCCCAGGCGATCTGGTTGTTGTCGTAGGTCCAGGTCGCCAAGGGTGCGATAGCGGGGTCGGGCGTGCGGTTGCGGTGGTCGAGCATCGGGTAGATCAGGAGCTGTCGCGCGAGTGCGACTCCGTGGTCGCGGGCGAGGATCGCGGTTCCGGCGGCGATGCCGCCTCCTCCGCTCTCGCCGAGGACCGCGACACGGACCGGGTCCACTCCGAGCTCGTCGGCGTGCGCGAGGAGCCACTGCAGTGCGGCGAAGACGTCGCGGGCCATCGTGTCGCCGCCGACTTCGGGAGCGAGCCGGTAGTCCACCGAGAGGATCGGCACCCCGGTGGCCACGACGTAGCCGGCGATGTAGGGGTCGTCGAGCGCGACGTCGGCCGAGATCATCCCGCCACCGTGGGCGTGCACCACCGCTGGTCCGGCCGCGCCATTGGGGACCGAGTACCAGCAGGCATTGATCGTCGCGCCGTCGACCGTCTCGATGGCGTACCTGGTGCGGATGACCACCTCGTGCTTCGGTGCTGCGGCCACCAGAGCGCTGAACGCCTGCTCGACGTTGGAACGAACGTCACGCCAGTCCCGGGGCGGTGGTGGCGGGTGTTCCGCGGTCGGCGCCAGAGCTGCGGCGATGCCGGGGTCGACGGTGAACGACATGGTGATCTCCTCGTCCATCAGTGGTGGCGATCTTCAGTGGGGGTACCGAGCGACGTTACGAGGTGGGTCTGGGTGCCGCGTCGGAGGGAGGGCTGAGCGCGGATGGAGGCACTCGGCCAGGATGAACCGGTGAGCACGGTGCGCGGTCTGCAGCGGATGAGACCCCGAGACCCTGAAGACCGCAGTCGCGGCGCCAGTGGTCTCGACCTGTTCTTCGACTTGGTCTTCGTCATCGCCGTGTCGGTGATGTCGGCGCAACTAGGTGGGCTCGAGGAGAGCGGACGTCTCGCGGCGGCGGCGAGCGCGTACCTGTTGGCGTTCGTCACGGTGTGGTGGGCCTGGGTGAACTTCACCTGGTTCGCGAGCGCTTTCGACACCGACGACTGGCTGTACCGGCTGGTCACTGTCGTACAGATGGCCGGGGTCCTGGTCCTGGCCTCCGGCGTCCCCGCCGCCATGCACGAGGCCGACTGGCGGCTGGCCACCGTCGGTTACGTCGTCATGCGCCTGGCGATGGTCAGCCAGTGGCTCCGCGCCGCGGTCGACGACCGAGCCACGCGGGCGACCGCCGTGCGTTACGCGGTGGGGATCACCGCTGTCCAGATCTTGTGGGTCCTACGGCTGCTGCTGTCGCCCGGACCCCTCTTCGTGTCTGGCTTCTTCGCCCTGCTCGCTCTGGAGCTCCTCGTCCCAGTCTGGGCCGAGCGCGCGCACGGGACCCCGTTCAACCGCTCCCACATCGCCGAGCGCTACCGGCTGTTCACCCTGATCCTGCTGGGCGAAGGCCTGCTCGGTGTCGCGACGAGCATCTTCTCTGCCCTGCAGGAGCACCACGAGCTGACCAAGCTGCTGGTGACGGCGGCGTCTGCACTGGTCATCGTCGCCGGGATGTGGTGGATCTACTTCTCCCGTGACCAAGACGAGCAGCTGCGTTCGTTCCGCAGCGCCTTCGCGTTCAGCCAGCTGCACTACGTGATCTTCGCCGCCGCTGGCGCGGTCGCCGCTGGTATCGAGGTCGCAGTCCAAGCCGTCGAGGACCCGGAATCGTTGCGGGGACCGGTCGCGGCGGCCTGCACCACCGTGCCTCTGGCGGTGTTCCTGCTCGGGGTGTGGTTGGCCGTGCTACGCACCGCACTCCCGCGGTGGACGAGCGCTGTCCTGCTCGTGCTCGTCGTCGCGACCGGCTTCACAGCCCTGGCGCCCGTACCACTTGCCACTGCCGCGGTGCTGACTGCGGGGATTGTGGCTGTGCTGGAGTTCGTCGGTCTGCGCCGTTGCCCAAAATCAGAGGACTACCTGGGCTGATGTCGACTGCCCGGCGCGACGGACGGCGCGGTACACCGTCGAGGGGGTCACCGAGAACAGTTCCTTGAGCTCGCCGACCGTGTGCTCGCCCGCTCGGTACAGCGCGACCAGGTGTTTCTCCTGCGCCGGGCGCTTACGCGACGGTGCCGCTCGAGCCCGACGACTGGTACAGCGATGGGCGCGAGGAGTGGCACCGGGGGCTCGAGCTCGTCAGGAGACGGCGTCCTAAGTCGGAGCAGAGGATGGCGATGGCGACCGCCTTACGTGAGCGCTTGAGGCGGACGACCGACACGGACGACTTCTTTGGGGTGGACCTCTCCGAGACGCTCCGGAAGTACAAGCTGGTTGGCAAGGACGAGACCGAGGAGGTCGGTTCGTTCTGCCGAGACCGTGCGGCAGAGAGGCGCGAGTTGAAAGCGCTTCACCTGGAGCGCGCCTGGGAGCAGGAGGCGGCGGCTTGGTTCTCTGTGGCAGGGCTGGCAGACCGCGCATGTGACTCGCAGGTTCGCCTGGCCGCGTCGTTCTCCTCCGAAGCGGAGGGGCGGAGACAAGGACCAGCAGGAGTAGCCCTCGGGGCAAGCCATGCCGTAGAGCAGGCGCTCAAGATCCTTTCAGCGCTGCCGCGGGCCCACCGTTCCCGACACGGCGTCGAGGAGCTCATCGCAGGACTACGAGAGCAGCTGCAGGACGACCGCCTAGGCATCGTCGAGTCGATGCTGACCCTTCGAGGCGGCTCGATTGACATCTCCGCGCTAGTTGAAGGTGCTCGAGGCGACGTCTCAGAGCTCGGTCTCACCGAGGCCCTATCTCCCTCGGCGCCATCCATCGACCGCCCTCGGTCCTCGACGCGACCCATCGGGCCGAGCAGTCGCTACGGTCGCAGGCTCTGCCTCACGTGTTTGGTCGTAAGACCTACAGCAGCATGGGGCAGAAGGTTGCGGTAAGGCCGGTGGAGGCTTCCCGTCACCTTCGAAAGGGGCTTCCGGAGTTGACGACCCACGGGTGTGGGCCGAGATGGTGCGTGAGCAGACCGGACTGTTCGGCCTGATCGTCTCTGCTCGTATCGCCCCAGCCCACGAGGTTGTCACGATGCAGCACCGTTACTCGGTCGAGTACCTCTACGGGCTCTGCCGGGACAACCCGTGGATCCCGTGGCGACATGAGCCGACCTGGGCTCGCGGTCTTCTTCACGGTCTCAACGGCGACATGCCCTCGGCGGCCTGCGTGCTCGTTCCCCAAGTCGAGGAGCTCGTCCGTCAACACCTCAAAGGGGCTGGGGCGCACACCATGTTCGTGAGCGATGACGGGGTCGAGACCGAGAAGGGTCTGACGACGCTCCTCGACGACGCTCAGGCAGCCGATGTCCTAGGCAGCGACCTTGTCTTCGAGATGAAGGCGCTTCTCACCGACCAGCAGGGACCGAACCTTCGCAATAACATCGCGCACGGTCTTACGACCGACGTTGAGCTCGGAGGCAGTTCGGCAGCTTATGTCTGGTGGCTTGTATTGCGACTTGTAACTCTGCCGCACGCGCAGAGCGCAGAAACAGCAACCTGAACTCCCGTGCGCGACCAGAGAGATGCTCAGGTGGCCTACACGGTCATGGCTCAACGATCGGGGCCCGATGAGATCTAGGTCCAGACACCGCCATGGGGTGTCTCCGATAATCCAGATATGACAAACAGGCCGCGGTGGCGCTTCTAATGCGCTGCTGCTGTGGTCGTCGTCCTGGTGCAGCTCCGGTGTATTGAGTCACCTGCGGGGCCGGGTGCTGACCTCCTCGTCTCCAGGAGCTGGCCGCGAGGGTGACCGCGGAGTAGACGCCCGGCTCGACCCACTCCAGCTGCCAGTCGACGTCGTCGAGCGGTGGCCGGTCCTCGGCTGCGAACAGGGCTGTGGCGGTGGCCGAGGCTCGCGCCCGGCGCAGCGCTCCGACGGCGACCACCAGGGCGGCCAGGGCGACGACGAGGGCCGCGACGGCCACGGACGTGATCATGCACTCTTGCGCCCGACGTGGTCGGTACGGGGGCCTGGGTGGCTCGGGGGGATCCTCGCCCCTGCGTGCACCGGTCGGACGCGGCGCGGGTGGTGAGGCGCCGGAGGGAGGAGGACGAGCGGCGAGAGGATGCTCGGGGGTTCATCCCCTCGCCGCTCGAGCACCAACCTATGCCGCCTGCGCGTCCGCGCCTAGACCTGCAGGTGTCCAGTTCCGGACACAGCCAGAACTGGACACCGCGGGCGTTGATGGAGCCGGCCCGAGGGTGGTGGTGCCGGGCTGGCTCCGCGACCTGACGGAGCCAGTGGCGAAGCTAGATCGCGACGACGCCCTGGACCGCGGTGGGTCGTGCCGAGCCACCCGCGTCCTCGATGGAGACGGCGACGTCCGTCGACTCCTGGACCGGTCCGTGGAACCACTGGGAGATGTTCGTGCCCCCGCCGACCAGGTTGTCCGGGGTCACCGTCGGACCGTGCAGGGTCCACAGCTCGTACGTCTTGCCGCGGCCGGGCGAGGGCAGGTCGCCCCCGACGAACAGCGCACGGTTCTGGCTCTTGGAGACCACGAACGACACCTGGGCGCCGTTGACCATCACCAGCGGCACGATGCGCGCATCCGGTGCCGCGAGCAGCGAGGTGTCCGCCGACGGTCCGGCGACCGTGGCTTGCTGCTGGCGGGTGAGCGAGTAGACGGTGCCGCCGAGCGCCAGCGCGAGGACGCTGACCGCGGCCACGAGCACCGACAGCACCCGGGTGCGCCGGTTCGAGCGGCGCAGGGCGAGCTCGTCGACGAGATGGGGTCGTGCCTGCTCCGTGTCGCCGTGCAGGGGCGGCAGCTGACGGACCTCCGTGAGCCCCGTCAGGATCGCGGCGCGCAGCGCCGGGGGTGGGGCCGGAGAGTCGGCGAGGACGGCCAGCCTCGGTGCCGTCTCGCAGAACTCGGCGACCTCGCGGCTGCAGGTCGGGCACACCGCACGGTGCGCCTCGAACGCCTCGAGCTCGTCCGCGTCGAGGGCGTCGACGGCGTACGCGCCCGTCGCGCCGTGGATCTCCGTCATCCGATCACCCCTCACGCCTCTACTCCTAGCGCGTCCCGCAGGCGGATCAGGCCGTCGCGGATGCGCGTCTTCACGGTGCCGAGCGGCAGCTGGAGCCGCGCGGCGATCTCGGTCTGGGTCAGCCCGCCGAAATAGGCGAGCGTGAGGGCCTCACGCTGGATCGGTGTGAGCGACGCGAGGCCCTTGCGCACGCGAGTGGCGTCCAGCCGCTGCTCGACGCCCTCCCAGACGTGGTCGACCTCACGGCCGGTCTCGGCGACCGCGTAGTGCTGGTCCCGGGCCACCTCACGGGTGACCGAGCGGACCCGGTCGACGGCACGACGGTGCGCCATCGTGGCGATCCAGGCGAGCACCGAGCCCTTGCCGGGCTCGTAGCGCGACGCCTGGCGCCACACCTCGGTGTAGACCTCCTGCGTCACCTCCGCCGCATGGTCGGCCGAGCGCAGGACCCGCCAGACGATCCCGTACACCCGACCCGACGTCTGGTCGTAGAGGGTGGCGAACGCGTCCTGGTCGCCGCGGGCGGAGGAGAGCACGAGCTCGACGAGCTCGGCCGCCTCCGTGCGGCGTCCGTCGACGGCGTCGGGCGGCCCCGAGGGCCGGGAGCTGTCTCCCGGCCCCGAGGGCACCGCGTACAGGGTCATCTGCAGGATGCCTGGCTGATCAGCAGATCAGGACTTCGGCAGCAGGACGGTGTCGATGATGTAGACCGTCGCGTTGGCGGTCTGCACGTTGCCGCAGACGACCTTCGAGCTCCCGTTGACCGTGAAGTCCTCGCCGCTGCCCGTGACCTTGACCGTGGTCTTGGCCAGGGAGGTGTGGTCGCCGGACAGCTCGGTCGGGCTGAGCTTGCCGGAGACGACGTGGCCGGTGAGGATCGCCGTGAGGGTCTTCTTGTCGGCCAGGACCTTCTTGAGCGTGCCCGCGGGGATCTTCTTGAAGGCGTCGTTGGTCGGCGCGAAGACGGTGATGTCCTTGGCGTTGTTCAGCGTGTCGACCAGGCCGGCGGCCTTGACCGCGGTGACGAGGGTGGACAGCGCCGGGTTGTTGCTGGCCGCCGTGGCGACCGGGTCCTGCGACATGCCGTCGAACGAGCCCTTGCCCGAGGTCGGGACCGCGGCGCAGCCGGAGCCGAAGGGCGCGCTGGCGTCGCTGGCCGAGGCCGACGGGGTCATGGCCGGGGTGGAGGCGGCGCTGGAGGAGGGGGCCGCGGCGCTCGACGCGGGGGCCGACCCGGTGTCGGCGGTGTTGCCGCAGGCGGCGAGGCTCAGGGGGAAGGCGACGACCGCGGCGAGCGCGGCGATCTTGGTGGCGGTGGACTTGAACATGATCGAGCCTTTCTCAGGCACTGGTGCGAAGGCCCTTCTGATGGGCTCCGCGGCGTTGACACCATCAGTTCGCCACCCTGGGTGGCGGGGATTGGTCAAGATTCAACAATTTTCTGACTAGGGCAAACAGGTGCAGCAACGCCAAAAGAGCCTCCGGCGGAGGCTCTTTCGAGGGTGGCGTGACTACTCGCTGGTGAACTGGATCTGGTGCCACCCGCGAGCACCGTCGGGAAAGACCTTCGTGCGCTGCTCGGGCTGCGTCGTCCCGCTCGCGTCCGTCGCCCGGACGGTGGCGGTGTGCAGGCCCGCGGGTCCGTCGAAACGGAGGGACCACTGCCGCCACAGGTCGATGCCGGCGTCGGTGGCCAGGCTGGCCTCCCGCCAGTCGCCGTCGTCGATCTGGACCTCGACCTTGGCGATGCCGCGGTGCTGGGCCCAGGCCACGCCGGCGATCACGGGCTTGTCCTTGGGCAGGGTGTCGAGCGACTGCGGCAGGTCGATCCGGCTCGAGGTCAGGATCGTCCCGTCCGTCGCCCACTTGCGCTCGGTCCAGTACGCGACCCGCTTCGCGTAGGTCGTCAGCTCGATCCGCTCGAGCCACTTGGTGTTGGCCACGAAGCCGAACAGGCCGGGCACGATCATCCTCGCCGGGTAGCCGCGGGCGTCGGACAGCGGCTTGCCGTCGAGGCCCACGGCGATCATCGCGTCCCGGCCGTCGTTCACGGCCTGCAGCGGGGTGGAGGCGGTATAGCCCGAGTCGGACGAGTAGGAGTAGACCTGCTCGACGCCGGCCTGGACGCCGACCCGCTCGAGGATCGTGCGAAAGGGCACCCCGAGCCAGCGGCCGCTGCTCACGTACGAGCCGCCGACCTCGTTGGAGACGCAGGTGAGGGTGATGTCGCGCTCGATCATCGGCATCGCGAGCAGCTCGTCGTAGGAGAGCGTCAGGGGGTGGTCGACCATGCCGTCGATCGTCAGGCTCCACGTCGTGGCGTCCACCGAGGGCGTGACGAGGCTGATGTCAACCCGGTAGAAGTCGTCCACCGGGGTGCTGAAGGGCGTCATCCCGGGGATCTGGGCCTCGGGCGGCAGCGGCGGAGCGGGTGAGGCGGGTGTCGGCAGCCCGACCGCCCGCCGTGCCGCAGCGCCGGCGCCGCGGACGCGACCGACCACGACACCACCGCCGCCGGCCAGCAGCGCCACCAGGGCGGTCCCACCGAGAGCGAGGAGGAAGCCACGGCGCCCGCCGGCCGGGGCTGCGACGGGCTCGTGCCGGACCTGCGAGCAGCGCACCACGAGCAGCAGGGCTGCGACCCCGGCTGCACCGGCCACGACCGACGGGACGGCGTCGAGCAGGCCCCCGCGATAGACGGCCGTCGCGGCGCCGACCACGCCGAGCAGGGCGATCCCGGCGACCGAGACCCGGCGGTGGCGCCACGCCAGCAGCCCCAGGACGGCGGCGAAGACCAGCAGGGCGACGCCGACGGCACCGATCAGGACGGGCTTGTCGTAGTTGCCGAGCACCCGCACGGCGAACGTCTTGGCCGGCGTCGGTGCCGCGTCGACCAGCGCGGACCCGACGGCGATCAGCGGCGACGCGGGCGGGCTCACCACCGAGGCGACGAGGTGCCCGACTCCGACGGCCGTGCCCGCGGCGACGACGCCCGCCACCGCCCGCAGCACCCGGCCGGGCAGGAAGGCGGCGCCCGGCGCGTCGGCGCCGGTCCGCAGGACGGAGGAGGAGGTCACGGGTGCACTTCGTCACGGCGGCCCGCGCAGATTGTTCCGGGCCTCTTCTCCTGAGCCTCCCGCCGGCCGTGGCCGGAGGTCGCCACGCCCCGGCCGGTCAACTAGGGTTCGAGGGATCTCACGACCGACCTCCAGGAGCTGTGGTTCGAACATGGTGGACCAGCAGGACGGGCCGCAGGCCCTGCCGGCCGACCCGCCGCCCTTCGACGCGGCGCTCGCCGGTGCACCGGACGAGGACGGCGAGGCTCTCTTCGCGAGCCCCCGCCCGCCCGCCGCGGACCTGACCACGACCGGCGTGGCCGACGCCGAGCTCGGCCCGACCGGCCGACCGTGGCCCGAGCTCGGGGACCCGCCCCCGCTGGCCGATCCACGACCGCCGGCCATGGTCATCGCGGTCTGCAACCAGAAGGGCGGGGTGGGCAAGACCACCACGACGATCACCCTGGGCGCCGCGCTGGCGGAGCTGGGTCGGCGCGTGCTGCTCGTCGACTTCGACCCGCAGGGCTCGCTCTCGGTCGGCCTCGGCGTCAACCCGCAGACCCTCGAGCACAGCATCTACAACCTGATGCTCACCCGCGACGTCGAGATCGGCGACGTGATCGACCGCACCAGCACCGAGGGCGTCGACCTGCTGCCCAGCAACATCGACCTCGCCGCGGCCGAGCTGCAGCTGGTCAGCGAGGTCGCGCGCGAGCAGACCCTGGCGCGGGTGCTGCGACAGGTCAAGGCCGACTACGACGTGATCCTCGTCGACTGCGCGCCGTCGCTGGGCCTGCTCACGATCAACGCCCTCACGGCGGCCGACTGGGTCCTGATGCCGCTGGAGTGCGAGTTCTTCGCGCTGCGGGGGATCGCGCTGCTGACCGACACCATCGGCAAGGTGCAGGACCGGCTCAACCCGGACCTCAAGGTGGCCGGCATCCTCGGCACGATGTACGACCCGCGCACCCTGCACAGCCGCGAGGTCCTCGACCGCGTCGTGCAGGCCTTCGGCGACCAGGTCTTCCACACCGTCATCCGACGGACCGTGAAGTTCCCCGAGACCACCGTCGCCGGGGAGCCGATCACCAGCTACGCCAGCTCCTCGCCGGGTGCGGCCGCGTACCGGATGCTCGCCCGCGAGGTGCTCGCCCGGTGCCGGTGACGTCGGGCGCACCCGCGCCCCGCGGGTCGTTCGACGTCCACCTCACCAACTTCGACGGACCCTTCGACCTGCTGCTGCAGCTGATCGGGCGCCGCCAGCTCGACATCACCGAGGTCGCTCTCTCGCAGGTCACCGACGACTTCATCGCCCACCTGAAGGCCGCCGGGAGCGCCTGGGACCTCGACCAGACGACCGAGTTCGTCGTCGTCGCGGCCACGCTGCTCGACCTCAAGGCCGCCCGGCTGATCCCGTCCGGCGAGGTCGAGGACCCCGAGGACCTGGCGCTGCTCGAGGCCCGCGACCTGCTCTTCGCGCGGCTGCTGGCGTACCGGGCGTTCAAGCAGGTCGCCGCCTGGCTGGAGCGCACCCTGCTCGAGCAGTCCCGCCGGGCCCCGCGCACCGCGGGGCTGGAGCCGCAGTTCACCCGGCTGCTGCCCGAGGTCGAGCTGACGATCACGCCGGAGGCGTTCGCGGTGCTGGCTGCGCGGGCGATGACGCCGAGGCCCGCGGAGGTCCTGTCCCTGGCTCACCTGCACGCGCCGACCGTGAGCGTGACCGAGCAGGCCGGCCTGCTGGTGGACCGGCTGCGCCGCCAGCGGGTCGCGACGTTCCGGGCGTTGACCGGTGACGCGGACCGGCTGACGACGGTCGCGCGGTTCCTGGCGCTGCTGGAGCTGTTCCGCGAGGGCGCGGTCGCCTTCGAGCAGGTCAGCGCCCTCGGCGAGCTGACCGTACGCTGGACGGGAGCCGACTCCGGCGACCTCGCCATCTCCGACGAGTTCGACGCCGCGCCGGACGAGACCGGTACCAGCCCGGACCCGACATCAACAACCAGCCCCGAGGACACCCCCGCGTGACCGCACCGCTCCAGCAGACCGACGAGGCCGCGCAGGCCGACGCGTCGGTCGCGGACGGCGTGGTCCCGTCGGCCTCGGCGATCTCCGGCGCGCTCGAGGCCCTGCTGCTGCTGGCCGACGAGCCGATGAGCGAGCTGACGCTGGCCGAGGCCGTGGGTGCGCCCGAGTCCGTGACCGTCGAGGCGCTCGAGGCGATCGCCGCCTTCTACGACGAGACCGGCCGCGGTTTCGAGCTGCGCCGCGTCGGCGGCGGGTGGCGCTACTGGACGCGCGTCGAGCACGCCGACCTCATCGCCGCGCACGTGGTGGCCGGCCAGAGCGCGCGGCTGTCGCAGGCCGCGCTGGAGACGCTCGCGGTGATCGCCTACCAGCAGCCGGTCTCGCGGGGCCGGGTCGCGGCCATCCGCGGCGTGAACGTCGACGGCGTGATCAGGACCCTGCTGGCCCGTGGCCTGATCGAGGAGGCGGGGCACGACGTCGACACCGGCGCGGCCGTGTTCGCCACGACGCGACAGTTCCTGGAGAAGATGGGTCTGGTCAGCCTGGACGACCTGCCACCGCTCGCTCCGCACCTGCCCGAGGTCGAGGAGCTCGAGGCCGAGCTCTCCGCGCTGGCGGCGCCGGTCGCGGTGCTCGGTGACGTGGCGGGTGACGAGCCTGGCCACGTGACGACGGAGACGACGAGCGCGCCCGAGAGGCGCGAACCAGTACCCGAGACAGATCCCGAGATCGAAGCAGTGCCCGCAGGGCAGGACGAGGAGGTGGGGGCATGAGCCCTCGCAAGCAGGGCGGCTCCGCCGCCGAAGAGCCGGAGGGCCAGCGGCTGCAGAAGGTGCTGGCCCAGGCGGGCCTCGCCTCGCGCCGCGCCTCCGAGATCATGATCGACCAGGGCCGGGTCGAGGTGAACGGTCACGTCGTCTCCGAGCAGGGACGTCGTGTCAACCCCGAGCACGACGTCATCCGCGTGGACGGCTCGCGCATCCCGCCGCCCCGCCGGCACCGCTACATCGTGCTCAACAAGCCGCGCGGCGTCGTCTCCACCCTCTACGACCCGGAGGGTCGCCCGACGTTGGCGGACGCCGTCGTCGAGTCCGGGGCCAGCCACGCGTTGCTCAAGGAGCGGCTCTTCCACGTCGGCCGGCTCGACACCGACACGGAGGGCCTGATCATCCTCACCAACGACGGCGACTTCGGCCACAAGCTCTCGCACCCGAGCTTCGAGATCGACAAGACCTACCTCGTGGAGGTCGACGGGATCGTCAACGCCCCCACGATGCAGCGGCTGCGCGACGGGATCACCCTCGACGACGGCCCCGTACGCCCGCGCGGGCTCAAGGTGGTGTCGACGGTCGGCGGCAAGTCGCTGGTGCGGCTCACGCTCCACGAGGGCCGCAACCACATCGTGCGCCGTACGATGGAGCACGTCGGGCACCCGGTCCGGCAGCTGTCCCGGATCGGCATCGGACCGGTGCGGCTCGGCACCCTCAAGGTGGGCCAGATCCGCGACCTCACCTCCGAGGAGCTGGGCTCGCTGCTGGACCTCGTCGACGACGGGTCCTAGCCCGCACGAGGGAGGGCCGAGCCACTCCATGGATCGCCGCATCTACGGGTTGGAGACCGAGTACGGGGTGGCCTGCACGTCCGGAGGGACGCGCCGGCTGACCCCTGACGAGGTCGCCCGCTACCTGTTCCGCCGGGTCGTCACGTGGGGCCGCAGCAGCAACGTCTTCCTCCGCAACGGCTCGCGGATCTACCTCGATGTGGGCTCGCACCCCGAGTACGCGACGGCGGAGTGCGACGACCTGCTCCAGCTGATCAACCACGACCGGGCCGGCGAGCGGATCCTCGAGGACCTGATCGTCGACGCCGAGCAGCGTCTCGCCAGCGAGAACATCGCCGGCGACATCTACCTGTTCAAGAACAACACCGACAGCCACGGCAACAGCTACGGCTGCCACGAGAACTACCTGATCAGCCGGATCGGCGACTTCTCCAAGATCACCGACGTGCTGGTGCCGTTCCTGGTGTCACGCCAGCTGATCTGCGGCGCCGGCAAGGTGCTGACCACGGCGCGGGGCGCCGAGTACAGCGTGAGCCAGCGGGCCGAGCACATCTGGGAGAGCGTCTCCTCGGCGACCACCCGCAGCCGGCCGATCATCAACACCCGCGACGAGCCGCACGCCGACCCCGAGCGCTACCGCCGCCTGCACGTGATCGTCGGCGACTCGAACATGAGCGAGACCACGACGCTGCTCAAGGTGGGGTCCGCCGAGCTCGTGCTACGCCTGATCGAGGCGGGCGTCCCGATGCGCGACCTCGCCCTGGACAACCCGATCCGCGCGATCCGCGACATGAGCCGCGACCGTACGGGCCAGGTGAAGGTCAACCTCAGCAACGGCCGGCGCATCTCCGCCCTCGAGCTGCAGACCGAGTACTACGAGAAGGTCGCCGAGTTCGTCAGCCGCGAGAGCCTGCGCACCCCCACCGTCGACCGCGTGCTCGACCTGTGGGAGCGCACGCTGCGGGCGGTCGGGGAGGACAAGCTCGAGCTGATCGACACCGAGATCGACTGGGCGATCAAGCTCAAGCTGCTGGAGCGCTACTCCGCGAAGCACTCGCTGAGCCTGGCCGACCCGCGGATCGCGCAGATCGACCTCGCCTACCACGACATCCGTCGGGGACGGGGCCTGTTCTCCATCCTCGAGTCCCGTGGGGCGGCTGCGCGCGTCACGAACGAGCCGGCCGTGTTCCGGGCGAAGTCCGTCCCCCCGCAGACCACCCGCGCCAAGCTCCGCGGCGACTTCATCCGCGCCGCCCAGGAGTGCCGCAGCGACTACACGGTCGACTGGGTGCACCTCAAGCTCAACGACCAGGCCCAGCGCACCGTGCTCTGCAAGGACCCGTTCCTCGCGGTCGACGAGCGGGTGGACCGCCTGATCGCGTCGATGCGCAGAGCCTATTGAGCTCGCTCCGCTCGCTCGCGGATCGTGCTCTGACCCGATGCCTTCCTCCCTCCCGCGCAGGACGAAGAGCGTGTCCTGCGCGTCCGGTCGTCCAGGCACCGGCGCACGCACCCTCTGTCCTCGCTCCGCTCGGACGCGGATCGTGCTCTGACCCGATGCCTTCCTCCCTCCCGCGCAGGACGAAGAGCGTGTCCTGCGCGTCCGGTCGTCCAGGCACCGGCGCACGCACCCTCTGTCCTCGCTCCGCTCGGACGCGGATCGTGCTCTGACCCGATGCCTTCCTCCCTCCCGCGCAGGACGAAGAGCGTGTCCTGCGCGTCCGGTCGTCCAGGCACCGGCGCACGATCCGGTGGTGGTGACGGGCAGTCCGCTCAGGGTTCTGATGAGTCGGCGCGCGGCGTGACGGCCGCGATGATCGCTGGGCCACAGGCTCGCCCCTGTAACCTCTCCCGGTGCGAAACCGACGCGTTGCTCTGAGTCGTGCCCTCGTGGGCGTCGCGCTCAGCGCGGTCCTGCTGGCCCTCGGCGCGTGCGGCAAGGACAGCAGCCCTGCCGCCTCCGCCAGCCCCTCCGCCCCGACGTCCGACGCCGCGAGCGCCAGCCCGTCGGCCTCCGCCTCGGCCTCGGCGAGCCCCAGCGCGGCGCCGATCACCCCGTCCAAGAACTTCTCCGGGGTCGCGGTCGAGGGTGCGTACGGCAAGTCTCCCAAGGTGACCGTCAAGTCGCCGTGGGCGATCGACCAGACGCGTGCCGAGGTGCTGCAGCCGAACCCGAAGGGCGCGGTCGTGCAGCCCGGCTCGACCGTCGAGGTGAACTACTACGGCGTCAACGGGCGGACCGGCAAGAAGTTCGACGACTCGTTCAGCCGTGGTCAGTCCATCGCCTTCCCGCTCGACCAGGTGGTCCCGGGCTTCAGCAAGGGTCTGCAGGGCCAGCACCAGGGCAGCCGCGTGGTGATCGCGATGCCGGGCACCGACGGGTACGACGCCAGCGGCGGCTCCCCGCAGGCCGGCATCAACGTCGGGGACACGCTGGTCTTCGTCGTCGACATCGTCGCCGTGCCGCTGACCGGGCCCTCGGGCACCGCCGTCACGCCGAAGGCCGGTCTGCCCACCGTGGCGGACACCGGCGGCAAGCCCGTCGTCACCGTCCCCAAGACCGACCCGCCCACCTCGCTGGTCGTCCAGCCGCTGATCCAGGGCAAGGGCAAGGCCGTCGGCAAGGCCGACTCGGTGACCATCAACTACACCTGGGTCGACTGGAGCAACGGGGCCGTCCTCGAGCAGACGTACGGCGCCAAGCCGGCGACCGCCTCGCTCGCCTCCCTCGTGCCCGGCCTGCAGAAGGCCCTCGTCGGCCAGAAGGTCGGCAGCCGCGTGCTGGTCGTCGTGCCCCCGTCCGAGGGCTACCCGCAGGGCAACGCGACGCCCAAGGTCGACGCCGGCGACACGATCGTGTTCGTGGTGGACGTGCTGTTCACCTCGTCGGCCAGCTAGGGCGCTCCACCCGGCAGGGCTCGTCGTCGGTCTGGCCGACCACGAGACCCGCCTTGGTCAGGCGAGCAGCTGCTTCTCGGCGAAGTAGGTCGCAACCGGGTTGCCGTTGAAGTTCGGGATCTGGCGGTAGCCGGACGTGTCGTAGATGTGCTGGGCGTCGGGCTGGTGGTGGCCGGTATCCAGGCGGGCGACCTGGTGGCCCAGCGCGCGGGCCTGGCCCTCGAGGTACCCCAGGAGCTGGTGGGCGAGCCCGCGACCCCGCAGGGCGGGGACGACGTACATCTTCTTGATCTCGCACGCCCCGGGGTCCGGGAGCTGCTTGACCCCGCCGCAGCAGGCGGGGGAGTCGTCGACGTAGCCCACCCAGAATCCGCCGCCCGGAGGGCCGAGCTCGGCGGGCCCGGCCTTGGGCATGTCGGCGCCGTTCTGGTCGAGGCCGTCGTAGAGGACCGCGATCTCGGCGGCCATGGCCTGCGCCAGCAGCCGCCCGTCACCCTCGTCGACCCGGGCCCGGCGGAACTCGACCTGCACGCTGCTCACGCCCGCAGACGCTACGCGACGGTCGGGTCGCGCCGGTCCTGCGCGAGCAGCGTCGCCGCGTGCCGGCCGGCGGCGGCGGCGGCGAGGAAGTAGGCGGGGTCCCCGTCCAGGCCCCGACCCATGGTCGACAGCCGCAGCGGCGAAGCGAGCAGCGCGTCGTCGAGACCGTCGAGCGCGACCCGTACGGCCCGGTGCAGGGAGAGCTGCCGAGCCGACTCCTCGACGCCGGGAGCCATCGCCACGAGCGCGTCGAGGTCGGGGATGCCGTGGAGCCGGCCGGCCCCGGCGAGGTCCGGGACCGCGAGGTCCGCGGGGCTCAGGGCCACCCGCCCGTACGCGGTCGTGCTGTGGTGGGAGACCCCACGGTGGCGGGGCCGGGGGTCCGCGCCGGAGATGCGCAGGCTGGCGACCGGGCGTCCGTCGAGCGTGGCGACGGCGTTGACCGCCTCGCCGGCGCCGACGCCGGAGAAGCCCCAGCGGGTGCCGGTGCCGAGGTTGCCCGGGCCCTGGGTGACGACCGCGACCTCCGCGTCGAGGGCGAGCCGGGCGGCCAGCAACCCCGAGTGGACGGTGACCGCCTCGAGGTCGCCGCCGAACGACTGCCCGACGGTGACCGTGCCGGCGAGCAGCCCCGCGTCGCGCAGCTGCGCGACGGTGCGCGAGAACGCGATCGGCAGGGCTCCGGAGTCGCTCATCACGTAGACCACGCGGGTGCCGGGCCGGTCGTGGGCGAGCGCCAGCAGGGTCGGGGCGAGCGCGGAGTGGAGGTCGGCCACGACGACCGGGAGCCCGTCGAGGGAGTCGGCGTCGGCCAGCAGGTCGTGGTGCGGTGACCCTTGCTCGTCGGCGCCCGCGACCATGGCCTGCAGGGGCAGGTAGCGGGCCTTGACCAGGTGCCCCGCGGGCTGCGGCGGTTGCGCGACCACGGAGCCGTCCGGGCCGAGGACGGCGACCACCAGGGCGTAA
>Ga0210040_10002394_pt1 | contig 26548 bp, 20 predicted proteins | sample CryGeyCG12114_NA_FD_185462 | JGI IMG/M metagenome (GOLD analysis project Ga0210040, IMG submission 185462) | Groundwater microbial communities from aquifer - Crystal Geyser CG19_WC_8/21/14_NA (SPAdes) (version 2) | ecosystem: Environmental > Aquatic > Deep subsurface > Groundwater | place: USA... | reverse complement strand
CGCTGGCCAGACGCAGGGCTTCGGCCCGGAAGGCCGCATCATAGCGCGGCCGTTTGGAGGAAGAGGCTTTTTCCATGGAATTGGGAAATTAACACCTAATTCTCTCCTGTTTCACCCGACCACCTCAGAATACTTTAAAAAGTGCGGCCCGTTCAACGGCATACTGTTCTCTCGCGTACTAGCGTAGAAGCAGTGCGCCGTTGAACGGGCCGCACTTTTTCGTGTTTCATCTACTCATCTCATGCAATACTATATTATCACAGGTGCCAGTCGTGGCCTGGGCAAAGCACTGGCAGAGGCTGTTCTTTCCTACCCTGATACCAAAGTACTAGGTGTATCACGCCACGCCACAATTGAGCACAACCGGTACCAGCATCAGCCACTAGACCTGTCGGATATGGAGGCGCTTCAGAACAATATCACCAAAATATTCCCGGCGTGGCCGGATGCCACTAGCATCACGCTGATCAACAATGCCGGGGTGCTGGGCGAAATTGCCTACCTCGGCGAGCATACCAACGAGCATTACAACTTCGTGTTCGATGTGAACCTGGTAGCGCCAGCCATGCTGATGAATACCTTCTTGAGCGCTTACTCCAGTTTGAACGTGCCGCGCACTGTACTCAACATCAGTAGTGGTGCCGCTCAGCGCCCGGTGGATGGCTGGGGTGCCTACTGCGCCTCCAAGGCCGCGCTGGAAATGTTGAGCCAAGTGGCGCAGAAGGAGCAGGACCTACGTGGCACTGGGGTCCGCATCCGGGCACTGGCACCGGGGGTAGTAGATACTGGTATGCAAGAGCAGATTCGTGGCGCAGATAAAGGGCAGTTCAGCGAAGCAGAGCGGTTTGAAGCATTGCATGAAGATGGGAAGCTGGCTATGCCAATAGATGTGGCTAGTAAGATTATGAAGTGGCTGCAACAAGACGACTTGGGTCGGGAAGTTGCATTGCGTATAGACAATGTTGAGTAGAAGAATGGTATGAATAAAAAAGGCTTCGTCATACGACGAAGCCTTTTTTAGTAAGAAAACAATACCAATTAATAACCGGGGTTCTGCACTAAGTTGGGGTTACGCAAAATATCGGTATTTGGAATGGGGAAAACTAACCGGTTGTCACCATACGGAATAGCTGGGACGATGCCGTGTGCTGGCACACCTTGCTTATAGCGAAGCAAGTCATAAAGACGGAAGCCTTCGAAGGCTAGCTCAATACGACGCTCACTACGAACAGCACTTAATAAGTCCGTTGCTGTTGGGAATGAAGCTACTGTATAGGAAGCCGTACTAGCTGCTTTAGACCGGTCACGAACAAGGTTTAGGTCTGTTACAGCCTCTGGTGTTACACCAGTGGTTTGAGCTAATGCTTCAGCACGAGTCAGCAATACTTCAGAATAACGTACCATTGGTACCCAAGTGTCAACGGTAGTAAACTTGCTTGTGAAAGGAATATTAGTGTCCGTAAGCTCTACCATAGTACGACGCTCATCACCAGCTGGAAAGATAGAAGTTGGGAGAGCCAAATACGCGGAAATTGGAATATCTGCTCTTCTATCGCGTCCGTAGTGCTGCCCAATAGCATTGTTCGTATTCGGGTTGTCCTGAATATTCATTGCTACTGAAAAAATCGACTCGTTAGTAGTGTAAGTATCAAACGGCGTCTGAGGATCAGCATTCAGACCATATAAACCTGAACTAATAACAGCCTGAGCAGCATCACCAGCCTTTTGATAATCTCCTTTGAAGAGATATACACGAGCAAGCAAAGCCTGAGCAGCACCACGCGTCATACGTGCAACTCGAGCAAAATCGTCTGAGTTGGTAGTAGGCAATGCTGGAATAGACTCAGTCAGATCTGTAATAATTTGGTTATACACCTCATCTACAGTAGCACGAGCGGGTAACGACTCAAATGCCTCAGTAGCACCAGTAGCGGCTGTTAGCTGTAGGGGTACACCCAAATGCGAAGCATTCGCAGTGAAGCCGTAAGGCTGCGCGAATAAATTCACCAAGTGGAAGTAAGTAAGGGCACGTATCGAGCGAGCTTCGGCAGTGTACTGCGCAGCCTGTTCGGGAGTTACTTTAGATGCATTGGCCGCGAGATTCTGAATGAACGAGTTTGCTGCAAAAACGGTCTGATAACCACCTGTCCATGCTCCTGATGCATACGTATCGGTAGACAGCATTTGAAAAAGAGGTACGTTCCCAAAGTATTGAGTAGGTACATCCGTATCACCACCTCGAATATCAGAGTAGATTAAAGCCCGGCCACCAAGAAACTCCGCATTTTGCAACCCGTCATACACGCCGTATAGCGAGCTTTGAATACGGGTTGCATCGGCGAAAGTGTCGTCGATGGTGAAGTTCATGGGCGGATCCTGGTTGAGTACGTCGCAACTTGCTAGCATTGTCGTAAAGACAAGGCCAAGAGCTAGACGTCGAAAAGGAAAACGCAACATATTAGTAGGTAGTTAAATTTTTACAAAGTGAAGTTGACACCGAGCGTATAAGCACGCGTTTGAGGAACCGAGCGGTTATCAATACCATAAGCAATATTGCTGCTGTTTCGGTTCGAGTTTACTTCTGGATCACCAACTTTGTATTTCGTGATAACAAAAGCATTTTGGACTTGCCCATAAATACGGGCACGAGCTACGCCAATGCGTTGCGACAGCGTCTCTGGTAGGTTATATCCTAAGTTAATCTGACGAGCACGTAAGAAATCGCCTTTCTCCAGCCAACGAGTAGACGCCTGCGTTGAAACAGCATCCAAGTACACCAACTTAGGAATATCCGTCTGCTGACCAGGTTGCGTCCAACGATCTTTCACCTCAGCTAAATTGTTGCTGAATGAGTTAGTTAGCAGACCAGCACGGGTAGCATTATAGATTTCGTTACCACCACTGTATTGCAAGAAGATACCTAATTCGATGCCTTTAAATGAAAACAAGTTGTCGAAACCACCATAATAGGTAGGATAGCCGCTCTTGTTTGTATACACAGCGTCTGCTTGAGAAATAGCAGTAGTTGCCTCACCAGTAGCAGTAGTCCAAAGTTGATTAGCTGCATCATACTGCTTCACATTACCATTAAGATCTAAGAACTGAGCATTACCATTCTCAGGATTTACACCAGCCCAACGAACTAACTGATATACACCTAGGCGACGGCCAATGCTAGCGCGGTTGTTTCCCGAAACCAAATCCGTTGGTGTTACTAGTTCTTGAACTTCGTTTTTCAAGGTGGTGAAGTTCAAAGTAGAAGTCCAACGGAAACCACTTTCTGTAGTGATGTTCGTTGTATTCAAATTGAACTCAAAGCCTTGGTTGCGCATGCTGCCTACGTTACGGGCAATGATGCCCGAAGGAATACCAGCGGTGCTGGGGGTTGGTGCATTTAGCAATAGTCCATCAATGTCGTTACGGAAATAATCAACAGTCACATTGATACGCTCTTTCACTAAAGAAGCGTCCAAACCAATATCTAACTTTTTAGAGGTTTCCCACTGCAGAGCATCGTTACCGATTTGAGTGATTGCAAAACCGTTAGCAGATGCATATTGGCCACCGCCGGCTAGTGTACGGGCAGCGTATGAACCAATACCGTTAGAGTTGCCAACTCGACCGTAGCTAGCACGAATCTTTAAGTCGGATAAAACCGGACGGATACCTTCCATGAATCCTTCTTCCGAAATACGCCAGCCTACCGAACCTGCTGGGAAATAACCAGTTTGGTTTTGTGCACCAAAACGCGAGTCAGCATCAGCACGCACTGTACCTGTTGCATAGTACTTATTACCGTAGACATAGCTGACAGTACCGTAATATGAGCGGAAACCGTTGCCTAGTTGTACACCACCTGCTAAAGCATCACCTGAGAATAAACCGTCTAAGATGGCATTGAACTTAGGATCAGCAATGCCCGAAGCACCAGTGTAAAGCTCAGTGCGGTTCAGTTGTTGATATTCCAGACCAACAGTGGCGTTAACCTCATGCTTTTCGCCAATGATAGTGCTGTAGTTCGCGAAGTTCTGCCAGTTATATTGGAAAACGTCCAGACGATTGTTCTGTACTAAACCACTGAATGAACGACCTAATCCAGAGATGCGAGCGTCGCTATATTGGTCTTCAAAATTGTCAAGGTAATCGAGACCTAGCTTCGAAGTGACACGCAGATTCTTTAATGGCTCAACGGTAACATAGCCATTAGTCAATAAACGACGAGCTGTGTTAGCATTGCGTTGTAGGTCGAGAACCGCGGTGGGATTCGAAATCGCAAAGACGTAGTTCGAAGTAGTATTAGCACCTGTGCCTAGATTACCTGCACCATTTAGGTAGTAGAACCCATCTGTACCATAAACAGGTACGTTTGGCGGAGCTGCATAGCCTGATACAGTAGCACCAGCTAGATAGCGGTCAGTTAGTACACCTTGGTTCTCCGTTTGTGAGTAGTTTACGCTAATACCAGCTTTCAGCCAAGATTTAGGCGTCAGATCTAAGTTCAGACGGGTAGAGCCACGACGTAAACGGTTTTGGTACAGAATACCTTTTTGGTCTGAATAGTCAGCCGAACCATAATATGTTGCTTTGTCATTACCCCCTGACAACGAAACCTGATAGTTCTGAGCAAAGCCGTCACGGAAGATCTCATCCATCCAGTTTGTGCGATCTGGTTGGCCATCACCATTTACGTCCACATTAGCGGCAATAGTTTTGTTAGCGATACGGGGATTATTCTGTGCTTTTTCGTTCATAATGGCAATAAAATCATCACCATTCAACAGCTTTGGCTTACGTGTAGCTTGATAGATACCAACGAACGAGTTAATCGAAAGTTGGCTTTGGCCAGAACGCCCACGTTTGGTGTTGATCAAGATTACACCATTAGCAGCACGAGACCCATAAATGGCTGAGGCAGAAGCGTCTTTCAATACCTGAACTGACTCAATATCGTTCGGGTTAATAGTAGCCAACGGGTTAAAACGCGTACCATCGCCACCATTAAATACGTTGGCGTTGTCTACTGTGCTCAATGGTACACCATCTACTACATAAAGCGGCTGCGAGCTACCCGAAATAGAGTTGGCGCCTCGGATACGTACGGCAGCTTGGTCGCCGAGTGCACCACCGGAGTTAGTAACTTGTACACCCGACATACGCCCTGTTAGAGCTTGATCTACGCTCTGAACAGGTTGTGTAAGCAGCGCCCGTTCCTCTACTTGTGCCACTGATCCGGTCAGATCCTTCACTTCTTGTCGAATACCATAACCGGAAACCACTACCTCATTTAAGGTTTTTGTATCCGGTGACAAACCAATATTGATTTGTGCTTCTTCGCCAATAGGTTTTTCTTGCGAAACGTATCCAATTGAACTGAAAACTAATACGTTGCCTGAAGATGCTGAGATAGTGTAATTGCCATCTGAATTGGTTGATACACCATTAGTCGTTCCTTTAATTAGAACAGTTACGCCAGGTAGCCCAGTACCAGTTTGTCGATCGGTTACGCGACCAGACAAACTCCGAGTTTGTGCCGATACCTGCTGAAGCAGAGCAATCATGAGCAGTAAGCTCATGAGTAAAGATTTTTTCATGCAGAAAAAGGGTTAATTAAGAATGAAAAGCCTTGCGGTATGTCTACCGCAAGGCTAAAAATAAGAATAATTATTCTCGTAAAACTGTTTATTTCGTTTATTTTGCGTTTTTTTTATCAAATTGCTTTTTACATTTAAGATATTGTCGATTTTGATCAAAAAAATTACACTATTACAAGTAGAATTGACGATTAACTAGATGTTGTATAGGGCCACGTAAGGTGGATCGGGTCTCGGATAAAGATAATCGGGTTTTTTGCGACCAATTCTTGTGGGTCCAGCCCGCAAGGTTCTCTCAAGGGCTTGGTATGGTTATGGGCTTGTAGGTGCTCGCTTAGTTCGTCTGTGGTGCTGGTAATGGAAGCGCTCAAGTGCTATAAGTTTACAGATGCGCCGGTCAATCAGTCGGTGCTCCACGTCCTGCGGCAGACACGGTCGAAGCTGTGTCCACCGGGCAGAAACTGATGTACCTATTACGTGAACTGAATGCCGTTGTCGATCAAGACGGTTTGCGCTATACTATATAGGAAAGCCTGTCGAGCATGCGTCACAGCAATTAGGCCGCAATGACTCGTTTGGCCCGCGGGTGGAGTTCGGTAAACGCTACTCTTTTGGTCGAAGTAAATGGCTACGGAGAAGTACTGCTCGCCTTCTTCGGTCTGGATTTCGGCAAATTGACGTGCATATAGCCGATGATATAGTCTTTGAACTTCTTTTTTGACGGGCTCTGCCCATCTTCGCTCAACGGCAGGCGGCTGATGCCGGAGCGTTGGAAACAGCGGTGCAGCGCGGAACGGAACAGGCGCAGCATCGCAGTTTGCAGCGCGTACAGGAAATTCCTGCGCCACTTGGTCACCGTTCTTGGGTTAATGCTGTAGCGCGTGGCCACGCTTTGTAAGCTTTCCTGGCTTTACTAGATAGCGTGCCATATTGTGGCCGTTATGCTAGCGCTATCTTGGAGTTCTTGTGGCATAGATCAGCGCGAAATTCCAGCCCGAAACCGCCTTTCAAACCACGTCCCAACTCTGTTCGGCGTAGCTAGAACACCTCAACCCTACTTTATGTCGCTTGCGCCCTACAAAGGGCCATATCTCATCCATCTCCAGCAGTTGCGGCCCAACGGCCGCTGGCTACGAGTCAGATTAGTGAGGGCTTTTTTGCTAGCTTGGCCACGATCATGCGCGAGACACCTATGGCACAATCACACGTTACGAGATGCACTCGACGAGTAACTTTTCGACGTGAGCATAGCGGTGGGCCCGCTCTGTAGCGGCCGGCCGGAATAGTCCTGGTAACGACAATAGGTGCGCTGGTATTTGCCCCGGCCGCTACTGCTGCCATTTTACGCACGTGGGCGCTGTGACACTTGCCGTATAAATGCTGGGTGATAAGTATATAAGCTTATACGACCTCACCCTGATTCAGACCACTGCCAAACATTGTTTAATTTAATAAAAGTATAAATAAATTAATATATAAAAATTACTATAATATATCTTAAAAATTAAAATTAAGCTAATGAAAGGATAACATAAGTTGTGATTATGCTTAGATTGCTTGAAAATCTACTCATTCACCATTCTTTCCTTACATGAAAAGAAGCTATTTACTAATCTTTCTTCTATTCTTTACTGCGCTGTTGCAGCAGGCGGTAGCGCAAGATAGAAGCATTTCCGGACGGGTAACTGACGCTGCCAATAACCAGAGCTTACCCGGTGTCACTGTGCTTGTTAAAGGCACTACTATTGGCACCTCGACAAACGCAGACGGTGGTTATACACTAAGCCTGCCGGCCTCTGCTACTACCCTCACGTTTAGCTCTATTGGCTACCTCAGCGTTGATCGACCCATCAGTGGGAGCAATGTTGATGTCGCGCTATCAGCCGATACGAAGCAGCTCAGCGAAGTAGTTGTAACTGCGCAAAACGTTGAGAGAACCCGCAATTCTTTGGCCTATGCAGCTACTGTAATTGAAGGTGATAAAATTACGGTGGCGCGTAACCCAAATGCCATCAATGGTTTGGCTGGTAAAGTAGCTGGTCTGAATGTGCGTCAGAACAACGTTATGGGTGGATCCACTAACGTTACTATTCGGGGCACCAAATCCTTGTTTGGCAATAACCAAGCACTCTTTGTTGTAGATGGTATCCCCATTAGCAACGCAAACACCAATACTAGTGGCCAAGTCACTGGAGGTGGTGGCTATGACTACGGTAATGCCGCTGCTGACGTTAACCCAGATGATGTTGCCAGTATGACGGTTCTGAAGGGTGCTGCTGCTACCGCACTGTACGGAGAACGGGCTGCTAACGGTGTTATTCTTATTACGACTAAAAAGGGTCGTAAGGGTTTGGGTGTAACTATCAATGCTGGCATTACAGGTGGCCGGGTTGATAAGAGTACATTTATTAAGTATCAAAAAGAATACGGCGGTGGCTACGGTCCTACGTTTGCCTCCACAGATGTAGATGGTGATGGAGTGAGAGACCGAGTAGTGCGTCTGAGCCACGATGCTTCGGCAGGTCCGCGTTTCGATCCAAATCTGCTGGTATTCCAATCAGATGCTTTTACGCCAGGCAACCCTAATTTTGGTAGGGCTACACCTTGGGTAGCTGCTCAGAACGATCCTTCGTCTTTCTTTCAGGATGCTGTGACGTTGAACAACAGCATTGCTATCAACGGCGGAAACGACAATGGTTACTTTAAACTTGGGTACAATAGCATCCGCGATAGGGGAATTCTGCCCAATAGCAATGTCAATAAGAACATTGTCAATTTTGCTGGGTCGCTGAATCTGACGCCCCGCCTGACCACAAGTGCTTCCGTTAACTTCTCGCAGGTAGATGGTAAAGGCCGCTACGGCACTGGTTATAGTGGAGCTTATGGTGATAACCCTATGACTAACTTCCGGCAGTGGTGGCAGACCAACGTTGATATTAAGGAGCAAAAAGCTGCTTACGAGTATCAGAAGCAGAATGCAAGCTGGAACCTAAGTTCGCCTACCAACCGCGTACCGCAATACTGGAATAACCCCTATTTCAACCGGTATCAGAACTACGAAACGGACTCTCGTTACCGGACCTTCGGCAACGTTGTAACGACGTACAAATTTGCCGATTGGTTTAATGTGTTGGGTCGTGTAACATTGGATTCATACGATGAAATACAGGAGGAAAGGTTAGCTGTAGGTTCGGTAGGCGTACCAGCGTATTCGCGCTATAACCGTACGGCTCGTGAAGCTAACTTCGACCTGATCGGCAACTTTAAGGCTACTATCACGGAAGGTATATCGTTCAATGGATTGTTGGGCGCCAACATGCGTCGGGAACAGGCCAGTTGGATTCGTTCCCAGACAAATGGGGGCTTGGTTGTGCCCGGATTGTACTCTTTGTCTAACTCCAGAGACCCATTGAACCCCCCATCGCCCGGTGTAAATGAGGCAGAGCAACGCAGAGCAGTAGATGGTATTTATGCAAATGCTAACTTCGGCTACCGGGATATGGTTTTCCTGGAATTAACTGCTAGAAGAGACAAGTCCAGCACACTGCCGGAAGCTAATAATACTTTCTTCTATCCCTCTATCGCTACCAACTTTGTATTCTCTGAACTACCAGCTCTGAAGGAGTTGAGTTGGCTATCGTATGGTAAGGCCCGTATCAACTACGCAGAAGTAGGTCAGGGAGCTCCTATTCAGTCGGTATACAACGTATATGACAAGCCTACTGGGTTTGGTTCTATTCCACTGTTTTCTGTGGCCGGTACACGGAACAATGCTGATCTGAAGCCAGAGCGTACGAAAAGCGCTGAAGCAGGTGTAGAAATGGCCTTCTTCCGGAGCCGTCTCGGTTTCGACGCAACCGTATATCAGCAAAGAACCATTGACCAGATTATTCCGGTAAACGTTTCTACCGCTACAGGTTACAATGCTCGTTACATCAACTCGGGTGAATTGCGCAACCGCGGTATTGAGCTTTCGATGTTTGGTAGCCCAATTAAAACGGCAGATTTCACTTGGACCATCAACGCGAACTGGACGAAAAACGTGAACCGTGTCGTATCTCTCTATGGCACGGGCGACGAGAGAGTAACCAACATCCTGCTAGCTAATTACCAAGGAGGCGTTACTGGTAATGCCACGGTAGGTAGACCCTTTGGAACGATACGGGGCTATGATTTTGTCTACCTAAACGGACAAAAGGTTGTTGGCTCTGATGGCTACTATCTGCAAAGCGAAAAAGCTGACGAAGAAATTGCCAATCCTAATCCTGATTGGACGGGTGGTATCTCCAACACTTTCGCATATAAAGGTATTTCGCTGTATTTCCTGTTGGATATACGTAAGGGTGGTCAGGTATTCTCTCTTGACCGGGCCTATGGCTTAGATACTGGTTTGCCAGACGAAACAGCAGGACTTAATGATTTAGGTAATCCTTCGCGTAATACCATTGCTAATGGCGGCGGAATAATCTTCCCTGGCGTTCAGGAAGATGGCTCACCTAATACGGTACGGGCTGACAACAGCACGGAAGAAGGCTATACCGCGTATGGCACTACGGTTAACCCCTCAGCAGCTTTCGTGTATGACGCTAGCTTCGTGAAACTGCGGGAGCTTGCGTTGAATTATGCCATACCACAATCCTTGGTTTCAAAATGGGGACCAGTGAAAGGAGCGGAAGTTTCTATCGTTGGTCGCAACCTGTGGATCATTCATAAAAACCTGCCCGACGCTGACCCCGAAGATGCAGTAAGCTCCGGCAACTATGGCCTTGGCTACTCTACCGGGTCTTATCCTTCCGTTCGCACACTTGGTGTAAACGTTAAACTCAGCTTCTAATCTTGTATATGAAAAAGCAGATTTTACTTAGTCTCGGTCTTTCGACACTGCTGGCTACTTCCTGCGTCGACTCTCTCGATGACTATAACGTAGATCCGAAAAGCCCTACCACTGCACCGGGTGCTACATTTGTTTCCAACGCTGAGCGCAACTTAGTTCGCACTATCAACAGCGCTAACATTAACACGAACCCATTTCGGTATTACGTACAATATTGGGCAGCCACTGACTACCCCCAAGAAAGCCGTTATCAGATCAACACGCGTAGTATCAACACCAACTATTGGAATCCGTTGTATCGCGACGTATTGCGCGACTTGAAGGAAGCCAAAGACGTTATCGCCACGGATATTAACATCAGCGAAGACGTAAAGGCAAACCAACTAGCTAGTGCAGAGGTACTGGAAGTTTTCACTTGGGCTACTTTGGTAGAAACATTTGGTAACGTTCCTTACACGCAAGCGCTGGATATTTCAGTGCCGCAACCAGCCTATGATGACCAAAAAGTCATCTATGATGATTTAATAAAGAGACTTGATGCAGCTATTGCACAGTTTAAGCCATCTGCTGCCGGTCTGGGTAGCGCAGACCTTATCAACGGCGGTAGTACAAGCCTGTGGATAAAGTTTGCCAATTCTCTGAAGCTGCGCATGGCTCTCACCATAGCTGATGTGAATGATAGCCAAGCGAAAACAATGGTTGCCTCTGTGGCGGGTAAGGTATTGTCTTCAAATGCTGATATTATCGACCTGACATTCATTTCCACTTTTCCTAATACGAATCCTCTGTTTGAGGATTTAGTGAGAAGCGGTCGTAATGACTTTGTGGGTACTAGCTTCTTTATTGACAAGTTAAAAGCACTTCAGGACCCACGGTTAAGTCAGTATTTCAACCCGGTAACAGAAGGCGGTACGACTTACACTGGTGGCGAATATGGTGTTACAAATGCCTACACGGATTTTTCTACGCCCAGTGATAAGCTGAAGGAGCCCACGCTACCCGGTGTGGTTATGTCGTATTCTCAGGTTGAGTTTATGCTGGCGGAAGCAGTTGCTCGCGGCTATAGTGTAAGCGGAACTGTTGAGGAACACTATAATGCTGCTGTAAAAGCTTCTATCATGGAGTGGGGCGGTTCTAGTAGCGCTGCCGATACCTACCTGGCACAGCCAGCAGTGGCATACGCTACTGCTCCTGGCGCTACCTACAAAGAGAAGATAGGTACGCAGAAGTGGATTGCGCTCTATAATCAGCCAACGGAAGCTTACAAAGAATGGCGGCGGTTGGATTCTCCGAAGCTAACTAAGCCATCAACTGCCGTTAGCGACATTCCGTTACGCTATACCTATCCTGTTGCTGAGCAAAGCGTGAATGGCGCTAACTATTCCGCTGCTGCTGCTGCCATCGGCGGTGACCAAGTAACAACCGCGCTATTCTGGGATAAATTCAGACAATAGCCGCGTACTATTTCTCGTAAAAAGGGCGAGCCAGAAATTCTGGCTCGCCCTTTTTATATCTATAATCACTCTCTTTACCCCTGCATCAAATACGCTTTAATATACTCATCCAAGTCCCCATCCAGCACAGCTTGCACGTCGGTGCGCTCTACGCCGGTGCGCAGATCTTTGATGAGCTTGTAGGGATGTAGCACGTAGTTGCGAATCTGCGAGCCAAAATCGATGCGCTTTTTGCCGGCTTCAATCTTGGCGCGCTCCTCGTTGCGCTTATCCAGCTCCTGTTGGTAGAGGCGGGACTTGAGCATGCGTAGGGCGTGCTCCTTGTTCATGAGCTGGCTGCGTTCAATCTGCACGGCGATGATGATACCGGATGGCGCGTGGGTAAGGCGTACGGCGGTTTCTACCTTATTCACGTTTTGCCCACCAGCGCCGCCGGCCCGGAACGTGTCCCAGGTGATGTCGGCGGGGTTGATCTGGATGTCGATGGTGTCGTCGACTACCGGGTAGGCGTAGATGGAGGCAAACGAGGTGTGGCGGCGGCCGCTACTATCAAACGGAGACATACGCACGAGGCGATGCACGCCGCTTTCGCCTTTGAGGTAGCCGTAGGCAAAGTCGCCGGTAATTTCCAGGGAGGCCGATTTGATGCCAGCACCTTCGCCGGGCTGGTAGCTGAGCTGCTTCACCGTGAAACCGCGCTTTTCGCCCCACATGATGTACATGCGCATCAGCATCTCGGCCCAGTCTTGGCTTTCAGTGCCGCCGGCGCCGGGGTTTATTTCCACGATGGCCGACAGCTGGTCTTCTTCCTCGGAAAGCATCCGTTTGAATTCCAGGTCTTCCACGGCTTTTTGGGCTACTGAGAATTCCTGCTGCAATTCGGCCTCGGTGGCTTCGCCTTCGCGGAAGAAGTCAAACAGTACTTCTACATCGGCAATACGCTGCTCTACCGTTTCGTAATCGTCGGTCCAGAATTTCTGGCTCTTGATTTCTTTGAGCGTGAGTTCTGCCTGTTTGGAATCGTCCCAGAAATCGGGGGCGAGGGTGCGCTGTTCGGTTTCTTCTATTTGCGCTTTGCGGGCATCGTAGTCAAAGATACCTCCTCAGGGCCTCAGCGCGGCCCTTCAATTCCTTCACCTGATCTTGCGTCATTACGTGGGAATGTTAAATGATGAATAAACAAAGGTCGGTAGGATTACCGAGTGTTGGGGGGTAGGGAGTGAAATAGCCGGAAAAGCGAAGCTCTGCTGCGTAGCGGGTAGGGAAAGTCACTCACATGAATGACCTTATACTACCCGTTGCGCAGCAGAGCTTCGTTGTATTCCCGGGGTTATACGTTCACCATCCAGCCGTGCTCATCGGGGGCTCCGCCAGTCCGAATGGCCGTGAGAGCGGCGCTAACGCGGTGTGCAAAGGAGTCGGCAGTAAGGGCGGGCAAGTCGTAGTCTTGGCCGTGGTAGCCAATAACGGCGATGGGCGCGATGGTAGCCGCCGTGCCTACCCCAAAGGCCTCCTGAAGGGTGCCATTGGCCTGGGCATCCATAATTTCCACCGATGATACTTTGCGTTCTTCCACTGGCATTCCCCAGTCTTGAGCCAGCTGCAACACGCTCTTGCGCGTGATACCGTCCAGAATGGATGAGCTGACGGTGGGCGTAATCAAGCGGCCGTTCACCACAAACATCACGTTCATGGTACCGGATTCCTCAATGAAGCGGTGTTCGGAAGCATCGGTCCACAGCAGTTGGTTGTAGCCGTCCTGCTGCGCTAGCTTGGTTGGGTACATCGCGGCGCCGTAGTTGCCGGCGTTTTTGGCGAAGCCCGCACCGCCTTCGGCTGAGCGCACATACTTTTCCTCGAAACGCACCCGCAGAGGCTTGTTGAAAAACGCTGCTACCGGGCACGTAATGATAATGAACTGGTAGGTGCTGGAGGGCCGCACGCCTAGCATACCGTCGGTAGCAAACATAAACGGGCGGATGTACAGGGCCGTACCAGGCTCACTGGGAACCCACTCATTATCCAAGCGAACTAGTTGAAGCAGACCTTGCATAAACAGCTCCTCGGGCACGGCTGGCATGCACATACGCTCAGCCGACAGGTTGAAGCGCCGAAGGTTGTCGAGGGGGCGGAAAACGGTGATGTCGCCATCAGCGTTCTTGTAGGCCTTCATGCCTTCAAAAATAGCCTGGCCGTAATGCAGGGCCGAGTTAGCGGGGCTTACCTCAATGGGACCGTAGGGCATGATGCGCGGCTGCTGCCAGGCACCGTCGCGGTAGTCTACTACCAACATGTGGTCTGAGAACGTCTGACCAAATTCGAGGCGACTCAGGTCTAGCTGCGAAAGGGTAGAGGCGGTAGTACGTTGGGTGGGAATGTCGAGCGTGAGGGACATAAATCGAAAGCAGAAAATGTAAAAGCAGGGCGTATCACAAACGTGGCTTCCAGGTCACTTCCTCAACACCGAGGTCGTGAGCCATCTGGCGGCCTAATACAAACAAGTAGTCAGAAAGTCGATTCAGGTAAATGACCACCAAATCGGCCACAAAGGACTCTTCGCGCAGGTGAATCACCAAGCGTTCGGCGCGGCGGCATACACAGCGCGCCACGTGCGACACCGATACGGAGGGGTGCCCACCGGGTAGGATAAACTCGCGTAGCTCCGGCAAACCGGCATTCATGCGGTCCATTTCCTCCTCCAGCAGGGCTACATCCTCGGCGTGTAGGTCCGGAATCTTCATCTTAGACTTTTCGGGGTCCGAAGCCAGCGATGCGCCCATCGTAAACAGCCGGTCCTGAATTTCCTTCAGCATCGCCCGGCGGCTACCATTCACGTCTTGGTCACGCAACAGGCCCACGTAAGCGTTCAGCTCATCTACCGTACCATAGCTCTCGATACGTAGACTGGACTTGGAAACGCGGGTGCCGCCGATAAGGGAAGTAAGGCCCTGGTCGCCGGTTTTGGTGTAAATTTTCATGGGATAGGAATGGCTGAATGAGCTGAATGGCTGAATGGTTGGTTGTTCGTGCGTGAGCGTTGCCCGACCAGCCATTTAACCACTATACCATTTAACCATTTAGTACGTGCGTAGTGACGTGCTCGTTGATGACGTCGGATTCAATCAGTCCATCGCGCAGGCGTACCACACGGTGGGCGTAATTGGCAATGTCTTCCTCGTGCGTCACCATGATAATGGTATTGCCTTTCGCATACAGCGCCTCAAACAAATCCATAATCTCATGGCTGGTTTTGGAGTCGAGGGCGCCGGTAGGTTCGTCGGCCAGAATAATGCTGGGGTCGTTGACGAGGGCACGGGCAATGGCTACACGCTGGCGCTGGCCGCCGCTTAGCTCGTTGGGGCGGTGCAGGGCACGTTCTGCCAGACCTACGCTGCGCAATGCCTCGCGGGCGCGCTCCTGCCGCTCGCTCTTGCCGTAACCAGCGTAGATGAGGGGTAGGGCTACGTTGTCGAGGGCTGTAGCACGGGGTAATAGGTTAAACGACTGAAAGACGAAGCCAATTTCCCGATTGCGCACGTCGGCCAACTGGTTATCCGACATGTGACTTACATCGTGGTCGTTGAGCACGTACTGGCCGCCAGATGGCGTATCCAGGCAGCCTACAATATTCATTAGCGTCGACTTGCCTGAGCCCGATGGTCCCATAAACGCCACGTACTCGCCCCGGTTGATGCTGATGGACACGGATTGCAGCGCATGAATCTCCTCCATGCCCATGCGATATACCTTGGAAATGTTGTTGGTTTGGATGATGGGCTGCTGCATGACCAAATAGATTAATTCCAGGATTCCGTTGCGGCGGTTTGCGCGGCTCGACGGGCTTCGTACTGCGCAAGAAAGGTAGCGTATTCGGGGGGGGAAAGCAACGTGCGTAGCTGGTTGAGCGGATCGGTGGCGTAGGCGGTCAGGCCCAGGGGCACAGTAGCCAGCACGTAGGCCCGCAGCAGCCGCAGCGAGTTGGGGGTATATTCCAATCCGCGTACCAGGGCGTCGTAAGCAGGCTGGTATTGGTGGCGGCTGGCGTAGAAATCGGCGGCGGCCAGTACGGCATTCTCCTCAAAGGGCACTTCCCGTAGCAGCGTCGAAAATTGTTTGTCGGCCGTAGCAGGCTGCGTACGAGCGGCCAAAAGAGCCTGATAGGTCAAGCGTTTGGGCTGATCGACAGGCGCAAAGTAGCCGGTAGCAACCAACGTTTTCAGTTCCGCCCACCGCTGCTCGGCCAGATACAGGGCTCCGCGCATCACATTCCACCCGGAGGCTGTGGAAGTGGAGGTAGCAAGCGGTGGGGCAAACTGCTCTACCACCTGTCGGGCGGCTGGTAGCTGGCCAGCCCGCAAGGCTCTGGGCAGTTGGGCCAGCAACGCCGTGGAGCGCACCGGTGCCGGTAGAGCCGCCGCGGCAGACAGCCACTGTGCGGGCGGCAGCGCGCTACCCTGTACTACCAAAAACTGTGCTTTCACTGAGTCGGGCGCCGTCGCATAATCGGTAGGGTAGGCGAGGGTGAGAACCTGCCGCAGCAGCCGGCCCGGGTAGTCAATACTATCGGGTGAGGGCAGAGCTGTACGGGCCCAATCTGGCTCCCCATTCAGGGCAAAAGCATAGGCACGCCCTACCTTCGCTTCGGGGTAGCCATGAACCAAGGCTGAAGTAAACAGGCTTTCGGCGCGGGTATATAACTGTTGTTGCAATAACCAAGTGCCCAATAAGTTCTGGTAGTACGCCGCGCTAGCGTTCGTGCCCAGCGTGAGAGGCTGCAAAGTGGTTTGCGCCGCCGCCAGCCGGCCGCCGTAGTGCTGCGTAAGCGCCACCAGAAACGTTAGTTGCTCGTGGTAGGCGCTATCAACGGGGTTCCGGCGCAACTGGCGCAGGGTAGGCAGCAAGCTGGTGTCGCGGGCCGTGATGCGGGCGAGAGCCAAGTGATATAGCCGTGCAAATGTGGGGATAGAAAGTGGCCCGGCAGCATCCGAAATAGTTTTCGCCGGGGCTGGCTGGTTCGTCAGGCGGGCCAGAAGCAACTCGTTGCTTTGCAGAGCCGGCTGCTCGTCGGTAGCTACATGACCAGCGGCCCATTCCTGAGCAGCGGCCAGGTCTTGTTGCTGAATCAAAAAAGCCAGTCGATTGGTGCGTATAGCCTCGTTGGCAGGCGCAGCCCCTTCGGCCTGGCGTAGGTAGTAGTCCACCGAGTCAGTAAGGGTGGAGCGGCTATACAGCTGAGCCATATCGCTGGCCAGAGCGGCGTTGGTAGGCGCAGCGTGTAGGCCGTCGCGTAGAGCCTGTTGACGGTCGAAGAAGTCTGCTGGCTCGTTGTAGAGCGCCGCCAGCCGCAACGACAGGCGTGGCGATGGTGCCCGGCTCAGTGCCCGCCGCAAGGCGTTGATTTCATTCTGGCGCTGAAGCCGGAAGCGGTACAGCGCCGCGCGGCCCCAGCTGGCTTTGTGGTTGAAGCGGTCCAGTACGTCGCTTTCGGCATAGTAGCGTTCGGCCAGCAGCGCAATGGGCGTCACCTCAGGTTGCTGCTCGCTTTGCAGACGTGTCACATCACCTAGATTGTTGAAAAAACCGGCTTCCTCCTGATCCAGGATAAAGAATTGCGTACGCAGCCCGGTAATCAGCAACAAGCCAATACCCATGATGTAGACCACGTAAAATGGTAGTCGGCGCGGCTGGTACACCACGCGGTATACCGGCAACCGCTGCTTAAGCAGCGGCCCGAAGTTAAACAGCAGATACAGGACAAAACTACCTCCGAAGCCCAGGAACGCCAGGGCCGTAAACTGCCGGGCTGCTTCCAACAGTGGGTCGTTGAGGGTAGCCAAAGCATAACCCAGCGTGGCCGCAGCCACGGCCAGCAGTGCCAGATACAGAGGTGCCGCGCCCGTGGCATAAGGTAGCCACTCATGGTAAGTGGCAGCCCGGCGCCGCAGTCCGAGCCAGCCTACCAGCGCGGCAGGCAACAGGAATAGCAATGGGTCGAGGCGGAGGGTAGGGGTTAGCACTACTTCGCCGTTGTGCCAATAGTATAGAAACAGTAGCGTGAGATACAGCACGCTAAGGGCTAGTAGGGGTAATCGGCCAAGGCGGTAGCGCGGCTGCGCAGCCAGCGTGCCCAGCCACAGCAAGCCGTGCACATTCTCAAATCCCAGCCAAACTATTACCAGTGCTACCGCCACAGCCCCACCCCGCGTGGCGTAGCTGGTCAGTTGCAAGGCCGTGACATCGGGAGCGTAAACGCTGCGTAGGAAAAGCAATGTGCCGAGGCCGGCTACCAGGATGGCAAATACCAACACTCGCTGCCAACGCGTCGCATTAGGCCAAAAAGCGTGAAAGGCATAAGCTGGAAGCCCCAGTGCTACCAGTGCCAGCACCAGAAAGTACTGTCGCTGTGCATCAAAAACGCCCAACAAATCGGGGCTCAACGACATCAACAGGAAAAAGACCAGTGCCATACCCGCCACAAAAGCCGGCCGACGAAGCGCGGTGATAGTGGCCAGAAAATAGACTAGGCTACCCGCCAGCACCAGCAAAAAGGCCATGGCAGCCGTTGGCCGCACGAAGGGGCCGGCTACGTCGTGGGTTTGGGTGAGTAGGTAGGCGTTGGCCCGCACCGGCAGGCCCGCCAGCCCTACCCGCACCGTATCGAGCGTAAGGGGCAGGGGCCGGAGCTGGGTAACGGGCTGGAGCGGTAGGGTGTACTGTGCCCCGGTGAAGTAGTGAAAAATAGCTAGCCCTACGGCTAGTATAGCAAGTAGCGCCGGACCCAGCAGCCAGAGGCTCCAACGACGCGGTGTGATAGAAGGAGCAGAAGTCGGCACTAAATAGTCATTCAAAAGTCCATGAGTTATCAGGTAGTGGTGGTCAATTGTTAGTCAACTACTTATGGTAATGCTAACAGCCGACAACCACTACCTGATAACTGTAAAAAATGCGGGTTAGTCCAGCACTTTAGGCACGCGGAAGTAATCGGAGTCTTTACGTGGAGCGTTGCGTAAACCCTCTTGGTGGCTCACGCTATTGCGCGCCTCGTCGGGGCGTAATACATTGATTTCCTGTGATAAATGCACCAGAGGCTCCACATTGCTAGTGTCGAGTTGGCGGAGCTGATCCACCCAATCCAGGATTTCGTTGAGGGCGCCCAGCATTTCCTGTTCCTTGGTGGCGTCAAATTCGAGACGAGATAGGTGGGCCAGCTGGCGGAGGGTGTTGATATCGGTGCTCAAAGCGAAGCGGTGTTAGAGGAAGCGGTGTTAGAGTAGGAAAGCGTAGGGCAACCGAACCAGCCGGCTACTAACCGTCAAAATTACGAATTCGGTAGACTTAGTTCCTTCTGATCTTCGTGCTGGGATGTGGGGGCTTCTGCGGTGGGTGCAGCAGAGCGCCAGCGGAAGGCTGGGGGAAGGCCCGCTGCCTCCGGTAGAAACTCGCTGGCAATGGTATCATATGCGCGTTGTTTCAGGGCTGGCGCGTCGGCCATGGTGAGGCCGTGGGTAGGAATGGGCTCGTGCAGCACAATGCGCAGCGGTGTATAGCGAATGCGCAGGCCGCCTACATCGGGCATAAAGCGGTGGTTCAGGGGCATCGACACGGGAACTAGGGGCACACCAGCCGCAATGGCCAATTGAAAAGCACCGTCTTTAAACGGCATCATTTCCTCGCCGGGCTTCTTGGAAATGGTGCCTTCAGGAAAGATAATCACCGAGCGTCCTGCCGCGAGGCTCTGCCGGGCTAGTACCATCGAGCGGCCCCGGCTCACGGCACTTTCCCGGTTGACGGTAATGTAGGCGCGTCCAAAAATCGGCCCCCAGAGGGGCGTATTCGCCAGCGAGGTTTTACCGATGATGTTGAGAAAGCCCGGGATGGTGCTGAACAGCAGCGGAATATCGATGTAGGAGCTATGGTTGGCTACGTACACGCAAGGCTGGCTCACGGGTAGCTGGTTGTTGCGCACAATACTCACCGGCATTCCCCACATAAGAATGGACGACGACGACCAGAAACGGTTGACACGGTGCAGCCACGGGTGCCGGCTAGCCTTACGCGCCAGCACCCACTGCAATGGGTAGGTGTAGAAAAACGGCGCCACAAACCAAAACGTGCACCAGGTGGTGTAGACTCGATGACCGATAAAACGCAATAACTGACGCATAGCAATACACTGGAAAGTGGTAGGTAGGGGAGGGCGGTAGCCGGCAAAGCCGGCTGCAAGCATACGCCGGGTTTTCTAAAGGCCAGATGAAGCCGCTGGCGCCTGCCCCGGCTGGTGGCGGCCGGCCAGCACCCGCTCGGCTTTTAGCAAACCGGCCACGCTAATGGCATCGGTGATGCGGTTTTGCATCACCAGCTCTACGGCTTCGACTAGGGGGAGGTGCCAGAGGCGGAGCTGCTCGGTTTCTTCGGGTTCTACCTCGCCGGCAACTAAGTCTTCGGCCAGAAACACGAAGCCTTCCTCGTCAGTCACGGAGTTGGAGGTGTGCAGGCGCGCAATGTTGGTCCAGCGGCGGGCCGTGAAACCGGTTTCCTCGCGTAGCTCCCGCTGCGCCGATTCCAGAATATCCAGCTCCACAGGGCCGCCGCCCATCGGAATTTCCCAGCTGTATTCGTTCAGGGTGTACCGATACTGGCCTACCAGCCACGTATAGCCCTGCGCATCGACGGGCACGATGCCGAGGGCCTTATTTTTCATCGATACTACCCCATAAATGCCCGGATTGCCGGCGGGGTTGAGCACCTGGTCCTCCCGCACGTGAATCCAAGGATTCTGGTACTGTACAGCCGTGCTCAGCACCTGCCAGGGATTGTGGTTTTCGTTGAAATCAGGAGTTGGAATGGAGGACATAGTAAGGAAAAAAGGTAGCAGACCTGGCAAAAATACGATTACCCGGCTACTCCTGTAGCAACAACTGGTCGGCTAGAAGATGCTGTTGGTCGACAGAAGATGGCTAGTAGTCCAGTTTAAATAGCATAATTGCCGGCTAAATGCTAGCTTTGTCTTAATAAAGTTAAATAACACAGGTCAGGATAGTGGAAAGGAAGGTTCTGCCTGTGTGCGTTGTCTATCCAAAGGAATAGGGTGGATGATTTTAACCCTGGACAACGTTCGGAAAGGCCATTGCGGTACGCAATGGCCTTTTTTCGTATGGTGCAGTAGCTAACCTCCAGCGCGTAGCCGCCGTATCAACAGAAGCGAGCCGCCGTTCACACCCCGGCCGCTCGCTTTCGCTCTATGGCTGATACTCCTCAGAAAAACAACGACCAAAACAAAGTAGACGTACCGAAAGAAGGCGACCCGCTGTTTAACCTGCACCACGCCCAGGCCGAAGCTGACCTAGCCGAAAAGAATGGTGGCCTTGGTCCTACTACCAACGAGTATATGACGGAAGACGAGCAAGACAACGTGGACGGTTCTATCGCCCCACGTGATAGTCAAGGCTTTATCCGCGGGCAGGAAGATTCCGATGTGATTGGCAGCAACGCCGGCGGCCACAAATAAGCTGCTGAGCGCTTTCGCTTTTATGAAGTTCCAAACGGCCCGTCCGGTAGCTTTCTTGCTGCCGGACGGGCCTTTGGTATAGAGGGAGTGCGTAATTTGCGCTTCTATGCTCCTCGTCTCCCATACTACCCACCCACACGAAGCGGGCCTCGACGAAGCTGGGCGGGGCTGCTTGGCCGGGCCGGTATTTGCTGCCGCCGTTATTCTACCGCCCGATTTCCACGCGCCCTACCTCAACGACTCCAAGCAGATGACAGCCCGCCGCCGCGAGCAGGTGCGCATCGACATTTGCCGCGAAGCCATAGCCTGGGCTGTAGCACAAGCTTCGCCCACCGAAATAGGGGAAATCAACATCGCGCAGGCCAGCTATTTAGCTATGCACCGCGCTGTGCAGCAGCTACCTATCGTACCCGACTTTCTGTTGGTAGATGGCAACCGCTTCCGGCCCTACCCTGGGGTAGAGCACGCCTGTATTATTGGAGGCGATGCGCTGTACCGAAGTATTGCGGCGGCCTCCGTGCTGGCTAAAACGTTTCGGGATGAGCACATGCGCGCTTTGGCGGCGGAGTATCCGCACTATGGCTGGGAGCAAAACGCGGGCTACCCTACCGTTCGGCACCGGGCTGCCATTCGGGCGCATGGCCCTTGCGAGCATCATCGGCCGGGCTTTCGGCTGCTATAGGCTGTAGGCAGTTGCGCGTTACTGGTCTTTCAGACGCAGCAGATCTAGAAAAAGGCTGAAGCCATCGATGGTGGTAGCGCCTTCGCCGAACTTGTCGAAGCTGAGTGGTTTGATAATGTAGCCGCTTACGGCCAGGTTCTGCGCCTTTAGGCGTTCGGTTTCCATGTCGGAAGTAGTGGTAATAAAGACGTTGAGGCCGACAAAATCGGGGTCAGAACGCAGTTCTTCCAGTAGCTCCAGTCCGTTCATGCGGGGCATGTTGATATCAAGGATAACCACGCTGGGCTTATCGATGCGTAACTGACCATTTTCCCCGCGTAGCATGCTGAGGGCTTCGCGGCCGTTGCGGGCAATGTGCAGGGGCACCGCTACATTGTGTTTACGTAGTTCGCGTTGGACATTCATAATATCCAACTGGTCATCTTCGACCAACAGAATACTGGGGTGGGTATCGGTAGACATAGAAAAGGCTGTACGGTAAAATCGGAGGAGATAAACTTCATACGATAGCTCAGCCGTTTAGATTACTTAAGTTTTTGACGGCGACGATACAGCGACGGTAGCGGCCTGCTTGGCCCAACTGAAGATGAAGGTAGCCCCGGCGCCCTCCGCCGATTCTACCTGGATGGTGCCGCCGTGGCGTTCCACGATTTTTTTTACAATGGCTAGGCCCACGCCAGTGCTTTCTACCGTGTCGCGCTCCGTGAGGGTCTGAAAGATCACGAAAATTCGCTCATGGTATTCCGGCGCAATGCCAGGACCATCGTCGGCTACGGCAAAAATATACTGCTGGCGGTTTTCCTGCATGCTGATGCGTACGTGCCCGGTAGCAGGGTGGTCGTGGTATTTAAGCGAGTTGCTGATTAGGTTGGCAAACACCTGCTGGAGTGGTACCCTGCTGGTCACGAAAGTAGGTAGGAAGGCCGGCAACTCTACCACAAATCCCGCAGGCGGAACTAGCGAATCCACAATTTCGGTGAGTAGCTCGCGTACGTCTACCCACTCCTCGGGCTGCTGCACGCGCCCTACCCGCGCCAGATCCAGAATACCCGTGATAAGGTGTTCCATGCGATGAACGCGGGTACGCATCAACGCCAGAAACTCGCGGATGTGCTCGGGCAGCTCCTCGGCCATGTCCTCCTCTATCCAGCGCGAGGCGCTTTCAATACCACGTAGGGGCGCCTTCAGGTCGTGCGAAACAACGTAGGCAAACTGGTCTAGCTCCTCGTTGCGGCGGGCCAGCTGCGTGATATTAGTGTCAATGGTGCGGGCCATGCGGTTGAGGGAGAGAGACAACTCGCTCAGCTCATCGTGCTGCGTATCGCGCAGGCCGGTGCTGTAGTTGCCGCTGGCAATGCGGCTAGCCAGTTCTACCATCCCTCGAATGCGCCCCGAAATCTGCCGTACGATGTACGAAGCCCACAGCAGGCTTAGTACCCCTGCCAGTACCGACACGGCAATAGATAGGATGCGGGCCTGCTGAATACTGGCTGCCAGCTTGGCCCGCTGCTTGGCCCGGCTTTCAAATTCCTGCTTGTCAAATTGTTCAAACAACACTCTGATTTGGTCCACCAGCTGCTTGCCAGTCAGGTTAATCATCAGGTTGGCGTGGGGCATGTCGCGCAGCAGCCGTTGGCCGTCGCTACGGCGGCGGGCCTCCCGCTTTTCGCTCACCAGCATGTGCGAGTAGTTGCCCCATTGCTGGTACATGTGCTGTGCCCGCTCGATGCGCGCCTGCTGGGGGGAGTCAGACTCCAGCTGGCCGCGGAGGAGTAGAAATCGGCCCAGCAAATCCCGCTCGCCCCGGTAGTACGACTCCAGCATTTTCTCATTTCCTACCAACAAGTAGCCCCGAAAGCCCGATTCCATGTCCACGATGCTGCGTAGCAGCAGGGTAGCCTCGGCCGTAATGCGCTGCGACCTCTCCACGCGCTGCGAGTTGCGCAACACATTGCGCGAGAGCTGGTAGTTGACGGCTACTACCACTGCAAACAGTAGCATTACCACAATAAAACCAGCAAAGAGCTTGGTGGAAAGTTTTAGCTTCATGAATAGCACAAACGGTCGGGCCGGCAGGGTAGCTAAAAAACCGGGCCATACTTTCCGGCTATTATCGACCACCCGGCGGTGCACGCCAAAGATAGCAGGCTGCCGATAGCTGTGGTTCGCCTGCCGGAATTGGCTACTTTTGCCCGCGTCTGGTTTCGCCAGCGCCTTGTCTACTTACTTTCTCTTCCGTTTTTGCCATGAGCGAAGCTCTCAAGACCGTTGCCCTGAACGACGTGCACCAGCAGTTGGGTGCTAAAATGGTGCCCTTTGCGGGCTTCAATATGCCCGTGCGCTACTCCTCCGACCTCGAAGAGCACCGTACCGTGCGCCGGGCGGTGGGCATTTTTGATGTGTCGCATATGGGTGAGTTTCGGGTGCGCGGCCCGCAGGCCCTCAACCTCATCCAGCGCGTGACCACCAACGACGCCAGCAAGCTCCAGGACGGCAAAGCACAGTATTCGTGCCTACCCAATGAAACGGGCGGTATTGTGGATGATCTGCTGGTGTATAAGCTGGCCGACGAAGACTACCTGCTAGTGGTAAACGCGGGCAACATCGATAAGGATTGGGACTGGATTTCGGCCCGCAACACCGAGGGCGCGGAGCTGGAAAACCAGTCGGCGCAGTGGAGCCTGTTTGCGGTGCAGGGGCCAAAGGCCGCCGCCGCGCTGCAACCACTCACCGAAGCGGATCTGGCGGGTATTCCATACTACTCCTTTGTACAGGGCACGCTGGCCGGAGCGCCCGGTGTCATCATTTCGGCTACCGGCTACACCGGCGCGGGAGGCTTCGAGCTGTACGTGCCCAACGAGCACGCCCAACACGTGTGGGAAGCAGTAATGGCCGCCGGTCAGGAATACGGCATCAAGCCCATTGGCCTGGGTGCCCGCGACACGCTGCGCCTGGAAATGGGTTACTGCCTCTACGGCAACGACATTACCGACGAAACCTCTCCTCTAGAGGCTGGTCTAGGCTGGATTACCAAGTTCACCAAGGACTTCACCAACGCCGAGGCTCTGAAACAACAGAAGGCTGAAGGTGTGACGCGCAAGCTGGTGGGCTTTGTGATGGACGGCCCCGGCATTCCGCGCAGCCACTACGAGCTGGTGAACGAAGCCGGCGAGAAAATCGGGGAAGTGACCTCGGGTACCCAGTCGCCTTCGCTTAGCAAGGGGGTAGGGCTGGGCTACGTGCAGACCGACTACAGCCAACCCGGTAGTCAGGTTTTTGTATTGGTACGCGGCAAGCAACTACCGGCCACTGTCACCAAATTGCCCCTCGTGTCGGGCACGGAGGCATAAGGAATGTTGAACTGATGGGCAGGTAGGGCACCCGCGAGGCACCCTACCTGCTCACAACTACTTCTTGTTTTATAGATTTTGATAACGGGTGCCTGCGCGGCGCCCCCTACGTATGCCGCAGCTGGATATTTGTTTTTCGCCTGACTTACTGCCTCTCTACGACCTGCGCGGGCGCATAGCGGTGGTGGTTGACATCCTGCGGGCTACCTCCAGCATCGTTACGGCGCTGGCACAGGGCGTGGCGCATTTGGTGCCAGTAGAAACATTGGCCGAGTGCCGGGCGCTAGCTGCCAAGGGCTACCTCACAGCCGCCGAGCGCGACGGCGTGCAGGCTGAGGGCGTCGACCTGGGCAACTCTCCCTTCGGCTACCTCGATGGGGTAGTGCCCGTACGAGGCCGCTGCGTGGCCATCACTACCACCAACGGCACCCGCGCCATGCACCTGTCGCGCCCAGCCGATACGGTAGTGGTGGGGGCCTTCTTAAACGTAGGGGCCGTAGCAGACTTCCTGCGGCAGCAGGGCAAAGACGTGGTAGTGGTCTGCGCCGGCTGGAAAGGTCAGTTTTGCCTCGAAGACACGCTTTTCGGCGGCGCGCTGGCTTCCCGGCTTGCTCAGGACTTCGACGTAACTAGCTCCGATGCTACCCTGGCCGCGCTGGACCTCTGGGAAAAGGCCGCCCCCGACGTCGCGTCCTACCTCCTGAAATCAGCCCACGTGCGCCGCCTAAATCGCCTCGAAGCCCATAAAGACATGGCTTTCTGCGTGCGTCAGGACGAGTACGATTTGGTACCCGTGTGGGTGGATGGAGAAATTGTGAGGTTGTGAGTTTGCGAAGTTGTGAGTTTGCGAAGTTGTGAGGTTGTATTTGTACAATGAAGCTGTTTTGAAAGTCGATTAAACCTGCTTTAGAGCGTGTTGGGAATTTAGGTAGGGATCTAAATAGAAACGAGTCAGTAAGTTGCGCCGGGAGTTCCTAGGCTCCACTTCGCATTATGGTTGACAGCTACCAACCCCTTACTGACTCGCAATGGCAAGTTATGGCTTCACTACTACCTGTGCAACGCAAACGGCGCCTGTGTTTGCGCCAGGTTGTCAATGCCGTACTTTACGTGTGCCGCACGGGCTGCC
>Ga0210040_10002393_pt1 | contig 26549 bp, 32 predicted proteins | sample CryGeyCG12114_NA_FD_185462 | JGI IMG/M metagenome (GOLD analysis project Ga0210040, IMG submission 185462) | Groundwater microbial communities from aquifer - Crystal Geyser CG19_WC_8/21/14_NA (SPAdes) (version 2) | ecosystem: Environmental > Aquatic > Deep subsurface > Groundwater | place: USA... | reverse complement strand
TGGGGAGGTCGCAGGGCGGGGTCCGAAGGCACTGGTGCCATCGGGTCGTGGCTCCACGCGACCGGCGCCATAGGGAGCCCACTCAGAGAGGCAGCAAGATTAGGCTCGAACGGCACGCCGATATGATGGCCGTGGCATCCGCCATGATGGTGCGGGTAGGCCTTGTCGGCGTCGGCCGGCACCTGGTCCCCGTCACCATTGCTATGTTCGAGCGAGCTGGCGGAGGTAGAATCGACGCATCTTACACCTTCGGTCGCGTGCGCGACCGATCCCAGCCCAAGCGACAGCATAAGCATAAAACAAAGGAACAAGGCGGATAGCCGGTGCATCGGCCCTCGCCTTAGCAGCTTACCAATTGCCATGTAACGGCTGCCTGTAAGTGGAAGGGGCAGGCGTGGAACTGGATCGCAGTTCGGCACGCGCCTGTCGCATGATCTGGAAGCCCCCCGAAAGACCCAGCACCGCCATCAATGCGGCCACCAAAAGGTCAGGCCAGGCACTGTTGAGACCAAAGACGCCGCCTGCGGCCAGCACCACGGCGATATTGCCGATCGCATCGTTGCGCGAGCAGATCCAAACCGAGCGCATATTCGCGTCACCGCTGCGGAAGCGGTACAGCATGACTGCGACCAGCAGGTTTGCAATGAGCGCCGCGACCCCAACGATGCCCATGACCTCGGCATGGGGTACAGTGCTGTGAAGCGCACCCCAGCCTGCCGCGAGTAGGACATAGAGCCCGAGCACGGCAAGCGTCGCTCCCTTCAGCATCGCTGCCCGCGCGCGCCAAGCTATCGCCATCCCGGCGACGCCCAAGCTGATCGCGTAGTTGGCGGCATCACCGAAGAAGTCGAGCGCGTCGGCTTGGAGCGCTTTCGACCCGCCCGTGATGCCGGCGACGATCTCGACCGCGAACATACCGCCATTGATGGCGAGCGCGATCCACAGCGCGCGCCGCCACTTCGGGTCATTGAGGGTGCCCGCCTTGTCGGACGCGCAGCTCGTGCAGGCCATGTTCGCCACCTCGATAGAATCGATCTGGCAGCCTATATGCACCCTCTAGTCACTAGAGGGTCAAGCGCCATGTCTGAGAAACTGACGATCGGGAAGCTGGCCTCGGCGACGGGCACGAAGGTCGAGACGATCCGCTATTACGAACAGATCGGCTTGCTGCCGGCCCCAGCGCGGTCGGCCGGCAATTATCGAACCTACGAGGGCGAGCATCTGCGGCGCTTGTCCTTCATTCGTCGGGCGCGGGACCTCGGGTTTTCGATTGATCAGGTGCGGGAGCTGATGGGGCTGGCCGATCGTCGCGAGCAATCCTGCATGGCCGTGGACGTGATCGCCAACCAGCACCGAGATGCGATTACGCGGAAGATCGCCGACCTGACCGCCCTCGCGGGCGAACTGGACGCGCTGATCGACTCCTGTAGCCGCAACACCGTGGCCGACTGCAGGATCATCGAAGCCCTCGGCCCGAGCGTGGAGACGGCTGATGCGCTAAACGGTTGATCTAACCTGTTCCCTTTACGTTCCGTCGCACGTTACAAGGACGCGAAGGGAATCATAATGCTGCCACTCATGCAGCCGGTCCCGCTCGCCGACGTACCGAGGGGGACCGTTCTCCGCATCGTTGGCGCAGCAGGAGCCGGCTTTCCAAGCCCCGCCCAGGATTGGGAGGATGACGCGATAAGCCTGATCGAGCTGCTTCGGCTCGATCGGGCGGCGAGTTTCGTGTTCCGGATCAGCGGCAGCAGCATGCTGGAGGCTGGTATCCACGATAACGACGTGGTGGTGGTCGATCGCGATATGCGTCCGGCGGAAGGGCACATAGTCATCGCGATCGTCGACGGGGGGTTCGTCTGCCGTCAGCTCGTTCACCGGCGCGGTGCTGCGTTCCTCGAGGCGCGCAATAGTCAGCAACGCTATGAGGCGACGCCAGCAGACGGGGTTGAGATATGGGGTGTCGTGCGGACCGGTGTCCGTGATTACCGGCGCTAGGCCCATGTCCTGGGCGATCGTCGACATAGCCAATTTCTACGTCAGCGCGGAGCGGCTGTTCGATCCCTCCTTACGCGGTGTGCCGGTTATCGTCCTGTCCAACAACGACGGGTGCGCGGTCGCCCGCAGCGAGGAAGCGAAGGCGCTCCACGTCCGGATGGGTGAGCCGGTCTTCAAGATCCGCGATCGGATCAAGCGGCACGGCATCCAGCTCCGGTCTAGCAATTATGAGTTGTATTCCGACCTGAACCGGCGGTTCAACGCCGTGATTGCCGAGCACTCCGATACGGTGGAAATCTACTCGATTGACGAGAGCTTCTTCCGGCTGCCGGTGCTGCCAAACGGCCTCGGCGATGTGAAGGTGGCGCATATGGTCCGTGAGGACATCGTCCGATCAGTCGGACTGCCGACCCGGATCGGGCTCGGCCCGACGCGCACGCTCTCGAAGGTCGCGAATGCCTTGGCAAAAGCGACCGAGAAGGTCTGGGGCGGGGTGGTCGACCTCCACGACGTAGAGTTGCGACGGCGTCTGTTCGAACATTGGCCGGTCGGGGAAGTGTGGGGGATCGGCGGTGCGCTCGAAGCGCGGCTACGGCCCCTCGGGGTGAAGACGACGGCGGATCTCGCTGCGCTGCCGCCTGCGGTCGCGCGCGATGTCGGGACGGTCGTCCTCGAACGCCTCGTGCGGGAGCTGGGCGGGGTCGAGTGCGACGACTTCAAGGTCGCTCCCGAACCGCTCAAGGCGACCGCAGTGACACGGCAGTTCGGCGAACCTGTCACCTCGCTCGTCGAGTTACGCGAGGCGATGGCACGACGTGCGGCGAGGGCGGCAGAGAAGATCCGTGCTCAAGGGTTGGCGGCGAGCCGGCTGATCGGCTTCGCCCATGGCTCCCGATACAAGCCGAACCCGCCTTCGGCGTCGCGATCGGCGCGGCTGTCGCCTCCGACCAACGATCCCCGTGTCATCGTCGGGATCGCGACAAAGATGATGGAGGCGATGTTTGAGCCGGGCGGGGTCTATACCAAGTGCGGCGTGCTGCTGGAGGACCTGACGACGGAAGGGCGGGGCCAAGCCGACCTGTTCGCAACGCCTGACCCCAAGGCCCCGGCCTTGCTGGCAGCAATGGACGGGCTCAACGACCGCTTTGGACGCAACACCGTTGTCTTGGCAGCGCAGGGCTGCGGGGCACGATCGTTCGACACCAAACGATCGCAAAAAAGCCCGGCCTGGACGACGCGGATCGGGGAGATACCGGTCGCTCGCTAGGCGACGTCGGTGGGATCGGTATATCTGACGCCATGTGTAACCGTGCCCGCATGTCGAATGAGCCCGAGACCCTTTGGGGATCGGCCGCGAAGCTGTTCAGCGAACGACCCCGCGACAATCGGTTCGACCCTCGTGAGCTGCGCCCCAAGAGCCGCAACTATGTCATTCGCGAACAGGGCGGGGAGCGGGCCTGGGACGTGATGACCTGGGACGTGCTCGGCGGGAAAGCTGCATGGCCGATGACCAACGTGCGCCAGCTCGGGCTTTCGCAATGGCGCAGGCTGGCAGAGAAGCCGGAGAACCGCTGCCTCGTGCCGCTGACCGAGTTTTGCGAGTTCACGCCTGACAAGCATGATCTGGGCGACGGCAAGCCTCCGCTCAAAGGGGAGATGTGGTTCGGCGTGACCGATCAGCCGGTGTTCGCGGTAGCCGGCTTCTGGCAGCGCACAGAGGGCGGAAACGGCTTTACCATGGTGACGTGCGATCCGAACACGCTGGTCGCGCCGATCCACCCCAAGGCAATGATTACGATCCTCGCGCCCGAGGACATCGATACGTGGCTGCGCGGCTCCTATGACGATATCGTCGCCCTGCAGAAGCCCTATGATCCTGACAAGATGGCGGTGCGGGGGCCTGTCTTCCCGACCCGACGCGACGAACGCTAGGCTCCGCCTAGCGGCTCCGATCCTTGCCGCGATCTGGCGGCGGTGTACCCGGGGAGGGTGGCAGCGCGGACGTCCCTTCGAGCGCAGCCCCGGTCTTGATCCGGTCGGCGATGAGCTGGCGGGTAGACTCCCCGACCGCGTTGACCATGCGCGCGCTTTCGCCGCGGTCACGCGCCTTCTGCATGGCGTCGTCGACGATCGCCTGGGCGGGCGCGAGACGTGGATCGGCGTGGTTCTTCTCGGCGGTGTTCTTCAGGAACGCCTCGGCAAGCCGTTCCTGGCCCGGTGAGGCACCGGGAGGTAGGATCGGCCGCTCCAGCGAGCGGATGGCGCGCTGAAGCTGTGCCGGTTGCTGCGAGTTGATCTGCGAGCCGAGCGCAGCTCCGATCTCACGCACGCGCTCGAGCGGGGTTTGCTGGGGCGTGATGACCGCATCGACCTGCCGGACGCCGAGATAGGTGAGCAGGTGCGATTGATAGATCGGCCCCTTGGCGTGACGGACGTAGGCCAGCTCGGTGCGCGCATTGGCGATGGTCGCGGACGACGCGCCTTCCTTGACGAGACTGCGCAGCCGGTCGGCCGCCTGATGACGCGCAGCGGGGAGGTAGCGTTCCAGCTCCTCGCGCGCCTTGCCGAGCGTCACCCGGTAACGCTGTCCCTCGGGTGGCGCGCGCTGGGGCAGCAAGGCGATCCCGGCGGGGCCGATACGCGCTTCGGGCGCGAGGTCGCGCCGGATCGCCGCCTCAGCGAGCACCGCCGCCATGGGTCGGTGATCGCCGGTGAGGAAGCCGTGCCGGGACGCATCCATCCAGGCGGTCTTGTCAATCGAGGCGATCCGGATCGGGTGGCCAGCATCGCGCGCGAGCTGGGCGGCGTGATGGCGCATCGTCCGCCCGTTGCCCTCGCGAAAGGGGTGGATGGCGTTCATTTCGTTGATGTGGTTGCCGAGCCGGTCGAAAAACTCGTCACGGGTGAGGCCCTTCAGGGTGTCACCCGTGCTGATATCGGCGAAGCGCTTGTCGAGTTCGCGCGCAATGTAGGGGACGTGCGCGAAGTTTGACCCGCCCTTGGCGATGTTGACGCTACGGTCCTGGCCTGCCCACTCGTACAGGTCCTGGAAGAGATGCCGATGGAGAGCGCGATAGCCGTCTGCCGTGGTCGGAAAGGTCAGGCGCGCGGCTTCGGCCCCCCGCGCCTGGGTCAGTCTCCGCTCGGCTTCTGTGAGGGTCTTGTCGTCCGTGATCCCAAGCCGGTTCCGAAGTGTGTCCGTATCGGGATAGGTGTAGGGATCGTCTGCCAAGGTCAGGCTGCGATCTGGCTGGTTCCTGGCTTGTAGAGGCCTAGGATGATGGACGGCATGAGCGAGGGCGGCACGCCCTCGTCCAGCATCATCGCGAACATCGCGTCCTCGTCGCCGGTCGGCGTCATGTCCTCGATGACGAGGTTGGCGCGCGCCTCGGCAACGTCCTCGCGCCACAACGCGATCTGCTCGGCCGTGCCGCGCTCGAACGTCATCGAGCGGATACGGCCGCGCAGCACCTCAAGATCGATCTGGCTCATGACGTATCCTTCCGTCGTTAACCCTACGCTCAACGGCGCGATTCCTCAACAAATCACTGCCTAATACCAATGAGCCGAAGGGGTTAGTATTCGCTCGCAAGCATGATGGTGAGCACCCGCTTGGTCAGCCGCTCGTCCCATGGCGCTTCGCTGCCGTAGGTGAGGCTCGGGTCGTAATAGTCGACTTTCCAGAACACAGTCTGGGCAATGGCCCCGACGTCGTCTGGCCGGTCCTCCGACCACGCTCCGCTCGCGAGCTTATAGACCGCGCCAAAGTCGTGCTCCCCATACGGATCGTTGTCGCCGTCGAACCGCGAATATCGGGTAATCGCGACCAGTGCCGCAAGACGGTCCAGCTCTGTCAGCGACTGGAATCCGATCGTGACGTTGGCGAGGCTGGCGGTGCCGGGGTTCTGGCGGACCGCGTCGTTGAGACGGCGGATGGTGTCGATCTGCTCGGGGGTTGCCATGGCTTGATCCTCCTTCTTGGCATGGGCCGCAAGGCCACTCGGCCTCACGGCCCTGCCTGTCCGGCGAGGACGGGATGGGGAGGGGCAGCGAGAATCTTGGAAAGCTGGCGCGGGCGAGCCGCCCTAGCGCGGCCGGCCCTTTGGGTCGGGTGCCGCGCTCGGCGGATTACACGGGCGGCAAGATTGTCGTTCGGGAACGAAAGGGCGGAGCCCTTGGCGTTCCCCGCGGCGAAGCCGCCATCGCAACAGCGCCCACCCCCGGTGGTCATTACTGAGCCGGTCGCCAATCGGAGATCGCGCGGCTATCCAGGCGTCCTGATTTGGGAGAACACCATGAACAATGCCGAACTTGCCGAGACGCTGGTTGCGAACCACAACCTGAGCAAGGCCGATGCCCGCAAGGTCGTGGACGATCTGATGGCCGCGATCGTCGCGGCCGCAGCGAAGGGCGAGGAGGTGTCCTTGTCCGGCTTCGGCAAGTTCAAGGATCAAGGACAGCCCGGCGCGCGAAGGGCGCAATCCTTCCAACGGCGAGACCATTCAGATCGCAGCCTCGAAGAAGCTGACGTTCGTCCCCGCCAAGGCGGTCAAGGATGCGCTGAACGGCTGAGCCGTGTGTGGCTGCGCCGATCGCGCAGCCACCTTCGCGAATACGCGACTTTCTGCTTTCGTTCTCGGTGCCGATGATTCAGAATCCGGCCATGCCGATCATGCCGGAACATCGTTGGCTCTACCCGATCGACTGGCCGGAGCTGTCGAAGATGATCCGGTTCGGCCGGGCCGGGGGTCGGTGCGAGCATTGCCGGCGCCCGCACGGGGCTCGCGTCTTCCATCTTGGTGACGGGCGATGGTGGGATGCCGATCGCCGCCAGTGGCGCGACGGGCGGGGACGCCGCATCCGGGTTGCCGGTGCGGACATCGCCGCGATCGTTCGGCTCACCCGAGTGTATATCGCCTGCGCGCACCTGAACCACGATCCGACCGACAACGGACCGCGCAACCTCGCCGCGCTTTGTCAGCGCTGCCACATGATCCACGACGCCGCCGAGCATCGCCGGCGTCGCTGGTACAACGCCTATCGGAGGCGCGCGCTCGGAGATTTGCTGGCGCTCCTCGATAGAATGCCGACCGTCAGCATGCAGGGTGTGCCACGTGGCACACCTCTCCAGCAGCTCACTACCGCCTAATCCTTGTCGCGACACGACGTCGCCACGGCGCCGCCCGGCCTCGTGTCGGGCGGCGCCCCGCGGACCTGAAAGGGCTGCGGGCGCGCCAGTCCGCCAGGGCTGGCGCGCCGGCGATGGGGCCGCTGGCGTTGAAAAGGGAGGGAAGGGGGCCGATTATTACCGGCCCCCGGCCTTGCTGTTTAGGCCAGTTCCTCGTCGGTCATGTCCTCCTGCTCGCCGCCGTCCTCGCCCATGTCGGCGTCGAAGTCCTCTGGCTCGCGCTCGGCCCGGTCGAAGACACCGATGCGCATGGGAGCGGGAAGCCAACGGGCGGGCAACCGCTCGGACACGTTCACGGCAAGGTCGGCCTTCTTCTTGATGGTCGCGCAATTCTCGGCGCTCGGCGCGCCCACTTCCTCGCGCAGCAGATCGATCATCGCGGCACGGCGCATCTTGTCGAACAGGCCGATGGGAGCGGTCCAGCGCGATGCGATGTCTACGCCGCTCGCGCGAGCGATCTGCTCGAAATGGTGGTGCCGCTGGCCGGGAGAGCCGCCGGCGAACACCGTGCCGTCCACCGTCATCGCGACAAGCCCGGCGAGCAACGCCGCCTTGTCCTCGGCGGTCATGGTCCGGATCGCCTCAAGCCGGCCCTCGGCAGGAATGGCGGCGAAGCGGGTCGCCATCATGTCCTCGACCGAACGCACGTCGCTGGTCGCCATCAACTCGTCGGGCACGTCGGTCGCCACGGCCTTGGCCTGAACCTCTAAAGCCATCTGGTAGCTGTGCGCGCCGTGGAGCAACTGGCCCGCAAGGCTGTCGAGCACGATGTCCAGCGCCAGCGCGGGGTCGGCTGCGATCGCCTCCTGCACGATCCGCGTCTTAATCCGGGTGAGGTCGGCGAACAGGCTGTTGCCGTAGAGCGGGATCGGACCGTCATGGCTGGCCTTGGGCTTGGGCTCCGCCTTGGCGCGGTAGAAGCTCTTGCCGAGTGATCCGTCGTGCGCGACCCATAGCGCGACGCCGCCCACGGCCACCTGCTCGCGATTGAAGGCGCGCAAACCTTCGGTGATCGCGTCCCGCTCGTCGGTGAGCGGGTCGATGCGTTCATTGTCCTCGCCCTCGGCTGCGGCAATCGCCTCGATCTCGGCGTCGATGGCGGCAAGCCGCTCCGTCTCGGCCTCGGTCGGCTCACGGGTCGCCGGATACATGCTGGCCTTCATGTAGAGGTCGTAGGGCCGTTCCAGCGCAGCGCGGACTTCATGCCACCCGATAGTGCGATACTCGTCCGCTAGTGCGTCCAGCTTCTCCTCCGCCAGTTCGCGCACAAGCTCGGGGTCGTCCGCGAACCCTTCGGCTCCTTGGCTGAACAGATCGATGGTGATGGTGCCGCCCTTGGCCTCATAAGCGTCCCGCCCGACGAACAGGAACGCGCCGCTGGTGGTGTCGACCTTCTCGGTGGTGAGCATCCGACGGATGGTGTGGGCGTGGCCGTTCGCCGCCTTGCAGACCTTGGTCTGTTGATCGTGATCGTCGGTGAGGGTGAGCGCGCGCGCCGCCTCAAGGCTCAACTGGTCCTTGGCGATCAGGTCGATCAGCGCCGGGGCGAGCGCAGACAGGCGGAGCATCTTGTAAACGAAGCTGACCGCCTGACCGAACCGGGCGGCGATCTCCTCGGCGTCCATGCCGGTATCGCGGAGCGCGGCGAAGGCGCGGATGCTGTCGGCGGGGTGCATGTCCTCGCGCTGGAAGTTCTCCGCCAGCGACAGCTCGATGGCTTCTTCTTTGGTCCGCAGCTCGACGGGAAATGTGTCACTGCTCTTGATCCGCTTGCGCTTCGCCAGAATTTTGAGTGCGCGGTAACGCCGCCCTCCGGCGAAAATCCACAACAGGCCGTCGTCCTCATAGGCCACGAGGTTCTGCAACAGGCCGTGTGCCTCGATGTCGTCGGCCATCGCCTCGACGGCAGATGGCTTCACGCGGCGCTGGTTGAGCGGGGAAAGGCGAAGCTGGGAGAGCTTGGGATGGATGATAGCCATGATGATGCTCCATGATCTGACTGGAATTGCTGCTGGGAGGGGGTCAGCCTTCGAGGCTCGCGAGTTCGTCGAACTCGGCCGAGGCGCGTTGCGCGCTGCCGCCTGCGTAGGTGACGCCGGTGCGCGGATAGAAGAACACGCGCTCACCCTTGCGGTAGGGGGTGCCGTCGGCGCTGGTGCCGGGGGACTTCGCCCGTTTCCAGTACGGGTCGCCAGTGTATCGGGTGTAAGCCATTGTCCTTTCTCCTTCTTTCGAGGCGCAGCCGGTTGCCGCTGCAACCGGGTCTGCCTCTCCGGCGAGGAGCGGGATGGGGAGGGAGGAGCGAAATCGATGGCCTGGCGCGGGCAGGCCGCCCTAGCGCGGCCGACGCCTACAAGGCGTCGGGTGCCGCGCTTGGCGGACCACACGGGGCTGTCGATTTTGCTTCGGGAACGAAAGGGCAGCAGCCCTTGGTGTTCCCCGCGTCAGCGGGCCTCCGGGGGAGGGCCGCGGCGCCCTGCGCAGCGACGTCGCGCCGCTTGGCGCGGCAATAGGTGTGCCACGTGGCACACCTCACGCGAGGATCGTCACCCGCATGGGCCGAGACGCCGGCACGGTGGCTCGGTCGGCGCGCGGCGAGCGTGCCGATAGAGCCGTGCCCGGCAGGGTCGCGCGCCCTATACTCAACTCCAGGAGGATACGATCATGCCACTGACCGAACTGCAAAACTGGATCATGCGCGAACTCGGCACCCACCAAGGAAAATCAGACGGGCTTCCGACCCGCGCCGGCGTCGACGCGGAAGAAATGGAACAGGCGATCGAAGGTCTCGTCCAGCGCCGGTATGTGACGGTGATCGGGCCACCAAACCAGAACAGCTACATGGGCAAGGACGTCGATGAGTTGAGGCTTCAGCCCAACGGCGTCGGCTATGTGCGAACCCTCAAGTAGCCGAGAACGGTCGGCTTGGACGCATCCCACCGCAGATGTGCCCGGTTCGGGATGGCAAGAAGCCAATCGTGCGATACGGTGCGACTGGCATCGAGGTAGCGACCCTCGACTAAGAGGGGAAACAAGCGGATGTGGCCATTCTCCAAGGCCAAGGTGGCCGAGCCACCAAGGTCGGTTACTGTCTTGTCTCGCGAGACGTTGGAAGCAGGCATCCTGGCCGGCAAGGGCGACGGCGTACATATGGCCGTCCTTTACGCGACCATGCTTGGGTTCGGGCATGAGCTGCTGCGTGAACCGGCTGCGATCAGCGAGTTCATCACCTTCATACAGCGCCCGCCCGACTTCACCCCAGATGGCATCCAGCGTGCCGTAAGCCGGGTCATCCACGATGCCGACGTGATGTGTCGGGGACAGTCGTTCGACGTGCTAACCTACGGGCCGCAGGGCAATCAAAATGCGCATCTGCGCCCGCTGCTCGATCCCTATCGACGGGCTATCGAGAAGCACGGAGCCGCACAGGTCTTTGCGGCAGCCAATTTCGATGTCGGCACCTTCATCCAGAAGGTCGCGTTGGAACGACGCGAGCGCGACGTCCGGGCAATCCTGGGCAAACTTGACGAGAAACGGCCATATCTCGCCCCGCTGCTGATGCGCGCGCGTGCCAAGGGGCGGAACAAATATGGCGATCTCGACTACACCGAGTTCTTTTCCGAGCTGACGAACTTCTTGAAGACCTACTTCAATGAAACCAACCTGCCGTTCTTCTACACGTACCTTCCGCTGATGCTCTGCCTCGAACATATCGAGCCTTGGATGGTGGAAACGGAAGATGGCCTCTCGATGCCGGTCGACGGGATCGATTTCGAGCATTGGTGCGCCGCTCGGATTGAGGAACAGGGTTGGGTTGTCCGGGTGAGCAAAGCATCGGGCGACCAGGGCATCGACATTGAGGCGATGCGCGGCGGGAAGCTCGTTGCAATTCAGTGTAAGCGATACACGCAACCGATCGGCAACAAGTCGGTCCAAGAAGCTTATACCGGGGCGACGCACTATCGGGCGGATCGGGCGGTGGTGATCGGAACGGGCGGCTATACGCGCGCCGCGATCGAGCTGGCCGAAAACACCGGCGTGATCCTTATCGATGCGGAGAACATCGCGGCGTTCACGGAGCTGGTATCGGTCGGGTAACTACGCCGCTAGTCCGCTCTGCGGGCGGGCGGCGCGCGATCTATGGGCTGGGGCGGGCTCATAGCTCAAGTTCCAGTCTGGAGCGGAGAGGGTCAAGCGGCGAAGGGGACAGGCACCAATAGCGCGTCCTCGATCGGCTCGACGTCGTGCAGCTCCACCATTGTAATCTTCTCGGCGCGCTCGGCGCCGACCGGATCGAGATAGACATAGGTGTGGTCCGCGAAGACCGGGCTGCACAAGCGCCAGATGACGCCCTTGCGGCCGATGCGACGTTCGGCGCGACCATCATAGGAGGCGAACGATCCGACGACGCGGACGCGCTGCGCGATCCGTAGCCAGTTCGCCGCGCCGTCGATGACGGCGGCTCTCTCTTCGGCTGATAACGCCGGTCGGCCTATGCCGAACGTCGCTTGCGGGTCGCGCGCGAGCCGCGCCAGCTTCTCCTCGACGGGCTCGGGGGTCCAGGTCGAGACGGGGCCGGGCTTGGTGCGGTGCATGTGCGTGACGGGCTTTTCCCCGAATAGATCGGGCTGAACGCCCACTAACCGGCGCGCGAACATCGCCTTGTGATAGGCGCGTCGCCACAGCGCCTCTGGGGTAGGAGGCTTGCTCGGCGCACCGTCGCGCATCAGCGCGACAAGCTCGTTGAACGTCGCCTCGTCCACGGTCGCAATGCGGGGGTCATAAACCAACCGGCTCGCGACTGCCCGGCCCCCTTCGGGGCCGGTATCGTCGGGCTGGGTCATGCCGCTTCCTCAAGCTCGGGGGCGGTGTCGATCGCCATGCGGCTCAAGAGCCAATCGGCTGCGGCCTGCGCCTGCGTCGCTGCAGTGAAGATGCAACGCTTGTCGTTGCGCAGTGCCTGTAGCCAGCTCGCCAGATAGGCGGCGTGATCCTCGCGATCGTGGAGCTTGATGCCGATCGCGCCGCTGACGAACGCTGCGCCAAGTTCTGCTACCAGTTCCTCGCGGGCATAGTCCTCGCGCTTCGTGGAAATGAGGGAAGGGCGAGCGAGCCGGTCAACGTGGCCGGTCGCATGGCAAAGCTCATGGGCGAGGGTCGAATAATAATCGTCGCCGGTGTGGAAGTCGGCAAACTCGGGCATGACGACGTGATCGCCGCTCGGCTGATAGTAGGGCTGCGAACCGTGGTGGCGAACCGTCACCGGGACGCGGGAAAAGAGGGTGTCCAGCTCGGCGTCGCGCGCGTCGGGGTTGGTCGCGGTGATGACGGGCAAGGGGGCCGGATATCTGGCCTCGATGCCGTCGATCTGCTCGGCGTTGAAGACGGTGTAGCGCTTGAGGAACGCCACCTGACGCTTGCCGTCCTCGCCGTTGCCGCCACGCTCGCCCTTATCGTCCACCACGATCTTGTTGGCATAGACCACCGTCGAACCCTTCTCGCCCTTGCGGACGCATCCGCCGAGCGCGATGGCCTGCTTGAACGTCAGCCAGTGCGGCGAGGCATAGCCCTTCGTCATCGCCACCACCCACAGGGTCAGGACGTTGATCCCACGGTAGGGCACGCCGGTCGAGCGAAGCGGGATGTTGGGCGCGGTGCTGCCGTTCCACGATTTCGACCAAGGTCGGGTGCCAGCTTCCAGCATCGCCACCATCTGATCGGTGATTTCCTGATAGACGTCGGCCCGATTGTCCGTGATCCGTCCCATGTCACTTTTCCTTTCCTTTGAGGCTGAAAGCCGGTCGCAACAGCAACCGGCTCTGCCTTTCCGGCGAGGAACGGGATGGGGAGGGAGGGCGAGAATCTGGTCCCCGGCGCGGGCGAGCCGCCCTAGCGCGGCCGACGCCCCGAGGGGCGCCGGGTGCCGCGCTTGGCGGATTACACGGGGGACCTGATTGTCGTTCGGGAACGAAAGGGCAGCCGCCCTTGGTGTTCCCCTCGCGCCGGCGGGCCTCCGGGGGAGGGCAGCGGCGCCAGCGAGAGCACACCCCGCCGTCGGGCGGGTCCGCTGGTGTGCCACGTGGCACACCCATCACCTGACGCTGCCTGCACCTCGTCAGAGAACACGATAGCGGTTGGGAAACTCATCCGGATGCGGCTAGGCTATGAACGCGCCTGTGCTCAGGTCACATTGAAAGCTAGGACGAACGCCCACTGATGCCAAAAGACTGGTCATCGATTTTCGACAACTACGGGTTGAAGCGGGTATCGCGAACGGACAGGTCGAAGAGCGCCTACCTGCCGAATGAGGACCAACGCGCGGCGTTGGCGGCCGCTGGCTATCTTCCCGGGCATGCTGAAGACGAGAACCTAATCAGCATCGAGGTTCTGGGCGAAAAGCATCCTCCGCTTGCCACATCCTACTACGGTGCACGACGGCAGGGATCAGGTCGAGAGCCCGAGATCAGGATGGGACGAGGGATTGTCTCTTGGTCCAAGGACAACGACACGCTCCTCATCGGCAACATAGGACGTCATGTCTATGTCGTCAGAGCCAACACGGTAACTCCCGATGATATTGAGCTGCCTGACCGCAAATTAAATCAGGCATTCAGGCCACGTGCGCGACTCCTTCAGCTATTGGGCGATCAGCTCATCGGGTCGTCGAAGCTGGCAGTCTTCGAGCTCGTCAAGAACGCCTACGACGCTGATGCTGATGAAGTCGATATTACCATAGGGGACCTTGGTACGGCGGCCCCTTGGATCAGGGTCGAAGACAATGGTCAGGGTATGTCACTGGAAACCATTCGCGACGTCTGGCTCGTTCCGGGTGATGACCACCGCGAGAAGGACCGCAGCCAAGACCGCAGGTCACCCAAATACCACCGTCTGCCGCTTGGTGAAAAGGGTGTCGGCCGCTTTGCGGTACACAAGCTGGGCGGCCGGGTTCTGATGACAACGCGGGCGGCAGGATGCCGTGAGTGTCATGTCTCGATCGACTGGTCGGAACTGATGTCTAACCGCTTCCTGGATGACGCGGCGGTCACCGTCACGGAACGCGACGCCCAAGTGTTTACCGGCAACAAGACCGGCACACGCATCAGGATTGACGATCTGAGCCAGCGGGACTGGACCCGAGCCGAGGTTCGCGACCTGTATCGACAGGTCACATCGATTTCGTCACCGTTCTCTGCCAAGGAGGACGATTTCGAAATCAAGTTCAACGTACCCGGTCACCAGAACTGGATATCAGAGCTTCCTGACGCATCGGAGCTGCTCAAAAAGGCGCCTTGGCGCTTTAACTTCGAGTTCGACGGAAATGTTCTGACCTATACGTATGCCTTTCGCGGTGTGCCCGGGATCCCTGTCGAATCGCGCACCGTTACGCTCGCAGAGAAACTTCAAGTCGTAGCCGAGCGCGAACCCGACGACCTTGATGCCGCCTCGGGTCCGAGGCCAAAGCGATCGGTCAATATTGTAGCTGATGAGTCGACCATTCACGGCATAGGCACCGTGAAGGGCACCTTATACGTCTACGATCGCGATCGCGAGATCATGTCGCGCTACTCGCAATCACGTTTGATTGACCGTTTTCTCGATCAGAATGGCGGAATCAGGGTCTATCGCGACAACATCCGGATCTACAATTACGGCGAGCCCGGGGATGACTGGCTGGGCCTTGACCTCCGGCGGGTCAACAGCCCGTCGCGGAGCCTTAGCCGCAACATCGTCATCGGCCTTGTTGATATCAATCTGTCCGACAGTACCGGCCTGAGAGAGAAAACGAACAGGGAGGGTTTTGTCGAGAACGGGCCTTATCGGAGATTTAGGCAGATCGTTCTTGGTGCAATCAGCGTGTTCGAAACCGAACGGCGTCTGGACAAGCGCCGTATCAGGCTGCTGACTGGCAATGCGCCCAGCGTTGATCGGGAAGTTGCGGGGCCTATCGGAAACGTGAGGAAGGTCGCCCGTTCAAAGGGGTTCCTCGAAGAGATAGATCCCTCTCTCCGGCGCGTTGAGCAGGAATTTCGTCAGCTCAGGGAGGACTTCCTGCGAGCTGGTATCTCGCAGGTTGGCCTCGCCGTTGTTTTTCACGAGGTCGAGCGCGGCATTGGGGCACTCGCTACCGCGATCGCTGGTGACGCGGAAATGGGCGAGCTTAAGCGACAGGTCGGGCAGCTTCAGGGCGTTCTTGAGACATCGACCCAGCTACTCAGGAAAGGCGACAAGAAGTCGTACTCGCTGAAGCAGCTCGCTCGCCGTGCGCGCGACCTGACATCGGTCCGGTTCCGCGTTCACCATGTGCAGCTCGTTTGCCCTGCCCTCGAGGAGGATGCTGAAGATGCAAACTCGGTCTTCGCCTTTGGTCTGGCGCTAGGAGCGGCGACCAACATCATCGACAATGCTATACACTGGCTGAAGGTCGCTGTGCCGGACGAGGCCGCGGGATCGCGCCGAATTTTCATGAACGTGGTGGCCGATCATGGCGGCCGTCCCGTACTGGTCATTGCGGACAACGGACCTGGCTTCCGCGATCCGCCGGAGCAGGTGGTTGAGCCCTTCTTCTCGCGGCGGCCTGACGGCATGGGGCTTGGATTGTACTACGCCAACCTCGCCATGAACCTCAACGACGGGGAGTTGCTGTTCCCTTCGATGGACGACTTTGACATTCCGGAAGAGTTTAACGGCGCCGTAGTCGCCTTGGCTTTCAAAAAGGAGGAATAAGCAGGTGTTCACGCCGGCACGTTACGTCATTGTCGATGACAATGCCGAAGAGCTCAAGCAGCTGGCCGACAGCCTGCAGGACATCGGAGCACCTTGCCTCCCGTTACACTATAACGAAGTCGACGGCATCAACGTCAAACATCTGCAAGGAGTACGCCTGCTGTTTCTCGATCTGCATCTGACCACAGGTGCGCAGTCGAGTGATACAGCCTATGCATCTGGTGTTATCGTCGACCTTCTCGAGAGGGGCATTACTGACGCGACGGGTCCCTACGTGGTCATCCTCTGGACCAAGCATCAGGAACAGAAAGAGGCGTTCGAGACCTACGTGATGACGAACCTGGACGCATCCAAGCGACCGATTGCCATCCTGAGCCTCGATAAGAACGACTATCTCGCCGGCAAGGCAGGCGAAAAGCTGACGGAGGATGTGGGGAGAATTATCGAAACCGATCCGCGGTTGAGAGCACTCCTAGATTGGGAGCGCGAGGTTTTGAGAGCAGCCGGTGCTACCCTTGTAGAAATCGGGACCTTGGTCTCCACCGGCGACAGGGTCGCTGTGCGCTTCTCGGAGCGTCTGGACGAGATCCTGAGCCTGATTGCCTCAGAGGCGGTGGGTGAGGAAAACGCGAAGGCTGACCCATACAGCGCGATCAATGCTGCCCTGATGCCCATCCTCTCAGACCGTCTTGCAAACCAACGGATCCATCCGACAAGCAACGCAATCTGGCAGGCAGCAGTGACCAAGATTTCCGGGGTCCCCCATCCTACGCTCGCAGACGCTGCAAAACTCAACTCAATGCTGCATCTCGCCGCGTCAGCCAGCGAGGAGCTGAAACCTGGCAACTGGGGAGCGGTGACGCTTTTGTCAGAAAATGGTCTTGAGGATTTCGTCGCGGCACGCTTCGACGTGGCACTCAAGCCGCTTCTCTCCGGCACATTCTGCATGACCGAAAAGAAGGACCGGACAGCAACGAAGCTGTGCGTCGTCCGCGTCGGGGCGAGCTGCGACTATGCCCAGAATCGCAAGGGGCCGATCCCTTTCATACTGGGCGCCATTATGCCTGCCGGAGCCGCCCGCCGGGACCAGAACCTGCCCAAGGCAGAAATCGTCACTCCACCGCTGGTCATAGAAGGCTTCGAACAACCCGTCATGATCGTGTTCAACACTCACCTCCAGATCACCCTGGTTCCAGGCGAGTTCGAAGGGTGGAAGCCGCTCTGTCGGCTCCGCGAACCTCTGTTGATGCAGGTAACCACACATGGAGCACAGACGGCGACACGACCGGCGATCATCAGCTTCCGTCCCTAAGACGGCAGCTCATGGGTAGTCAGTGGCGTACCGGGGCTAACATGTACACTGCACCGTCAGCCGATGCGCGATAAAGCACCAGTTCGAGCGCTTCGTTGCCGGAGGCTATGCTAAGCAGGGTCGGAGCTCCGCCGGCCACCACGTCGTCGTAATCTGCGGAGCTGCGGATAATCGCCTCCATCTCCGGGGGCAGCGGTACAAAGCGGAGCTCTCCCGGAACGTACATGCTGCGCCAGCACGTGACGATTTCATGCTGGTGCGCGACGATGCGGTGCGCCGCGACCAGCTCGCGCTCGAGATCCGTAGTCATCCTGCCACCGGCAGAAGGCGCACATCGCCGATAAAGCTCTCCAGAGATTGCAGATGCGGCTGCACCGCCTTTGGGAACTTGTCAGTTAAGCCGGACGGCACGACAAGCTGCACGCCGGCCTGCGTCATCTCGGCAAACTGTGTTTCCGAAACGCCTTCCTGCAAGGTCAGAAGGTGCTTGGCAGGGATGCGGTCAGCCTCGTTGAGAATCTGGCGCCACCGGTCGCGGCAGGTGGTCTTGACTGCCAGCATACGAAGCCGGTCAGCGGGAAAAGCATTGTCGCGGTACGCCGCAACCGACGGGAACAGGAAGTCCGGCGTCTTGCCGGCTTCCGAAACGGGCTGGTGCGCGAAATGCGTGCCCTCGATCAATCGCTCCTCAAGGAAGATTTCTCGGGCGTGCAGTTCAAGAGAGTGTCCGGACCTTGCCTTCCGGCGCTGCAGGATCGTCTGGGCTCGTGCGATGAAGCTGTCGATGGTGGTGAAGCCGGCCGTGATATGCGGCATCTCGATCGCCTGCTCGACGCTGCGGAATATCTCAAACTCGCATTCCCGGCGCCGCATTAGCCGCCGATCAGGATCAAGGCTGCTATCGTCGCGCAGCTCGGCCGCCTTCCGGATGATTTCGGCGCCGCTCGGAAACTTCAGCTGCCACGCCGCGGGGATTTCATCATCCGCCAGCCAGCAACTCGTCCGCACCGCGGCAGGTGCAGGGCTCGGGAACAGTCCGCCCTGCGCGGGAGGCCAGAGGAGCCACTTGCCGGGTTCAACCGGCCCGACACGATCCTCGACAAGATCTTCCTCAGTTTCATGTCGGCACACCCAGACATGACAGTCGGCTATCGCGGACGGATCGACGACGCGGAAAGCGAAAACGGTAAGCGCGCCGGTGCTCTCCGGGTCCAGAAGGGCAGATGCGCTGCCGCCAAAGCCAGTCAGCCGTGTTTCGTTGCGACCACCCTTCGGGTTGCCGTGAAACCGGTTATTGTACCAGATCGCGCGCACCTCACGGTGATCGGCATGGGAGTCCACATAAAGATCGAACCGGATGTCGGGGTTCTTTACCTCCTGCCGCGCCAGCGCTGGGAATATCCGGAACAGGAAGTCGCGCGGGATATACGGTCCAGCCTGGTGGCTCTCGTTCGCCAGCGTGTCGTTGCCCGACAATCTCTTCACGTACCAGACGAAGCCGGAACCGCCATGCTCGTCCAGCCATTCGATAATATCACCCGCTGGCACGCACTGTCCCCCTGATCTCGCCGGCACGTTCGCCGGAACGGAGCCAGTCGGCCGCCAGTGGCACCACGCAATCGATACCGATCTTGCCGGTGCCCTTCAGCGAGCATTCCCAGATTTTCAGCACGCGCCAGCCTGCATGGTCAAGCGCGGCCTCCACCTCGGAGTCACGCTCTTGATTGCGGCCGATCTTTTGACGCCAGAAGTCTTGGCGCGTACCCGGCCAGCGGAACAATGGACAGTCATGTCCATGCCAGAAGCAGCCGTGAACGAAGATCGCGGAACGCCAGCGTGGCAACACCATGTCAGGTTTGCCGGGCAGGCGGCGATCATGAAGCACGAAGCGGAATCCAAGGGCATGAAGACCGCGGCGCACGACCAGCTCAGGCTTCGTGTTCTTGCCCCTGATCCCCGCCATCATCCGGCTGCGTGTCGCCGCATCGACTACGTCACCCGGCAAGCGCCAGCTTCCGCTGAAGACGTTCGGGCTCGATCTCCGCGCGATCGACAAGCCAAGGCAGCATGTGCTCGGCTACAGCCCTCACGACGGGCACGACGACAGCGTTGCCGAACTGGCGATAGGCCTGCGTGTCTGACACTGGAATAATGAATTCGCTACCGTCAGGCTCGTCAAATCCCATGAGCCGGGCACACTCGCGGGGCGTGAGCCGACGCGGATTCTTCCCCTTCTGCTCTACGAGGATTTCCGATCCATCCTTGTAATAGCGCGCTGAAAGGGTGCGGGCGATATCGCCGGGTCCGACCAAGCCGAAGCCAAACCCATTGCCCGCCGCCTTGTGCTTGTCTGCATAGCCCTGAAGATAGCGCCACAGGTGATCCGTCAGCGTGTACTTCTCCGACACTGACGCGATGTTGCCCCGCGTATAGTGGGAGTCCGGGGCCTCAGTGCCATCCTCGGGGTGCAGAATTGAGCGGAGCTTCGGCCCGTTCAGGGGATCGGGCAGCACAAGATCTGCAAAGGTGAAGTCGTTTTTCTCGCGGAAGCCAACAATGAAGATGCGCTCACGCTGCTGCGGCACGAATGCCTTAGAATTGATGACCTTCCAATGGATCTGGTATCCGAGTTCCACCAGCGTGCGATGAATCACCTCGAACGTCCGACCCTTGTCATGATTGACCAGATTCTTGACGTTCTCCAGCAGGAAGGCTCGCGGCCGGTGATGCTGGATGATCTTTGCAACATTGAAAAACAGCGTGCCTTGCGTTTCATCGAGAAAGCCGTGTGGCCGGTTAAGCGCGTTCTTCTTAGATACGCCGGCGATTGAAAAGGGCTGGCAAGGGAAGCCTGCCAGCAACAGATCATGGGCCGGGATGGTCTCCACCGCGACCTTGGTTATGTCGCCGGTGACCTCATGCTCGCACTCGTAGTTGGCCAGGTAGGTTTTCTGGGAATACTTGTCCCACTCGCTCGTAAAGACGCATTCGCCCCATTCGTCAAAGCCTCGACGCAGCCCCCCGATACCGGCGAACAGGTCGATGAAGCGGAACGCCTTGCCTTGGGGCATTGCGGCGCGGCTTTCCCGGATCATCCCGTCCAACAACTTCAGCGCCGCACGGCGAGGGCGGGTCTGTCCGCGCTCCCAGCGATAGACAGTGCTACGAGAAAAGCCGGCCATATCGGCAAGGGCATCCACGCTGATACCCGCGCTGGTGCGGAGACGGGAGAATTCGGATACGGACGGAAGCAAGCGGCACCTCTGGGAAGATTTGTGCCACTATGACGCTGTGATTCCCACCGAGCAAGAACAAAACAGGTCTACCTTACCTGTGTTCGGAGCCATATTGCCCCGGAGCGTCAGGGATCGTATCGCGGGGCCACACACGGCTCCTTCGGAATGTCCGCTTCCCGAGAGGGTACTAACGACTAGGGCCGACCCGAAAGGGCGGCCCTTGGCTCACCTGTGCCACGTGGCACACCCCATCCCGTCATCAACCAAGCCGGTCCAGCTCAGCGTGAGCCTGTGCAAGCGCGCTGGCCTTCTGCACCGTTGCAGCCGCAAGAAGTGCTGATGCCACCAAGAGCGCGACCCCGATCAGAGTGGGAAAGAAGGCATGAGATTCCTTCCTGAACCCCAGGACAGCGCCTACGCCAGCGATCATCAGGATGATAGTCCACACAATGTTGGCGGCAACGCCGGCGAGTGGCCGCGGGACGTTGCGGAAGCGGATGCTGCGGGTCCGATTATGCCAGTCCTTCACCACCAGCGGGCCGTTGTGGGTGGGCAGGCAAAGCGCACGCACAACATCGCCTTCGGCTGCGACGATATAGTCGTCACTAACCAGCTTCAGGGTACGTCCCTTCACCTCGAGGAGCATGACGAACTCGCGCGACGTGTTCACGAAGGTGTGTGTTTCGGTCTGGTGAGCAGCGCCGGCAGTGCCCGGCCGGCTGCTGGTGTGTTCGGTGATGCTCACGTCGGTCGTGCGGTGCGACCCTAGGATGCGATCGATCGGCCCCTCGACTACCAGAAAACGTGACGGAGCGATCATATCCATTGTCCTCGAAGCGCGTCGTTGAACTCCACGGCCAGCACGATAGCGCCCGTCACGAGCGCGGCGAGGCCGAACAGGGCGAGGCGCGCGAGGCCACCAAGTGACCCGCTACCGCGGGTGATGGTGATCGCTGCGCCAGTTGCCGAGGCGAGGATCAGCCCCGGGCCAAGCTCATAGAGGGCGAGGCCAGGAAGCCGGTTCGGCAGCAGGAAGGGATAGGCGCGAATAAGGCGACCGATCAGCATCGCCGCAATCACGAGCGACAGCGAAGCTCCCCAGCGGCCGATCGCTACCGCGCGCGGGGAGCCGCGCTCAAGCATCGGCGACACGCGCCCATCCCAATACGCCCGCCATCTGGGCGGCCCGTTGCAGCCTAGTCGATCGTCACCCGAAGGGGCGGAAACCCGCGTGCGGGGTTTCGCGGAGCGGCGCGCCGGCGCCGCGGAGTAGAGCGCGGGCCGAAGGCATGCCCCGACTACTTCCTGACCGTCTCCACAGCGCATCCTTGTGGCACCTGCGCCCTGCGGACAGCGAGCTGCCGCATCCCTTCGTAGTCTATGCCCCATAGCCCCGCCCGCTGTGCTGCTGCCTCCTGCATCAGATCGACATAGGCCCCGCCCGAGAACACCCGGTAATCCACCGCATAGCCCTGCGCGACCATCGTGGCCCCCACACTCGCCCTGTTCGCGGGAAAACGACACGCCAGGTTCAATCGGCCGTAGCTCTTGGGATCGGTCCGGCACTGGTTCTCACGCCGCAGCGCATAATCGAACATCGAGACCGAGCAGTCCATCCCACCATCCCGTGTCGACAACTGCCGCAGGGTATCGCTCGAAAGCGCTTTGAGCCCCGGCAGGTCGTCATCGGGCGCATCGATTCCGACTACCCGCACCCGCCCATTGGGAAAGTCGACCGTATCCCCGTCGATGATCCTTGGACTGGGCGACGACAGCCGAGTTTTCGACACTTCGACGAGAGACTGCCGGTTCTGCGAAATGGCGTAGCTCGCGACGATCAGGAACGTCGCACCCATCGTCCATCGCTGAAACCGCGTCGCGCCGGGGAACAGCTTCATAGCAAGCGGATCTCGCGCAGAAGGTCGTTCCAATCACCGGCATGAGGCGGCAGCTTGACGACAAGCTGGCGTCCATTGGCTGCCAGGTGTGGGGTAGCACGCTCGATCGCGCGTGCCGCCTCGGCGCCGTGCTGGCTGTAGATGACGACGGTATGGATGCTCTCCGGGATGGCGACGGCTTGGTAGCGCTCGATCCCCAACACGGGCCACACGAAGTGGCCGGCGCCCAGCAGGTTCATCACGCTCGCCGCGTCCTCGACGCCCTCGGCGAGGCGCAGAATGCCGTCGAGGGGGATGCCGCCCCAGCGGACCGCGCCGACGCCGGGATTGCCTAGCATCCGCTTGGGCTCGTCCATGTCGGCCTTCCGGCGGCCGTCGGGGGCCAAGAAGGTCCGGTGGATCGCGACGACGCCGGTGTCCTCCTCGATGGGCGCGATCAGTGCCGGCGCAAACGCCTTTGCGGCGCCGGCACCGCACTGGCAGCGCGGATCGAAACGGGCGTTGATCCCATCGGGGATGATTGAGCGCCCCGCGCGTAGGTATCGATCGGCGAGCGTGCCGGCGAAGGGCTCGGCATGGCGCCACACGGCAAGGGCGACCCTGTTGAGGTCGGCCTTGCCATCCTGGCGCTGGCCCGGGTCGTGGTCAGCGGGCGCGAGGATCTTACCCGAGCGGAGCGCCGACATGATCGCGTCGGTTGAGCAGCCAGCAAAGCAGTGGAAGAGCACGGCGCGCTCGCCGATGCGGATCGATAGACTGGCCTTGCCATCGGCGTGGGCGGGGCACCGACACATGGCGGAAGCCCCATGCCATTTGCCTCCGAGTTGGCGAACGATGCGGTCGGCCTGTTCCTCGATCGTAGCGGTCTGACGTTGGGCCATCTAAGACACCCCCGGTGCAAGACAGGCATAGGCTACCGGGGGGCGAGCCAAAGCACCAGCGAAAACTACATGAATCACTACAGGGGGAATTGGTGGATTTGGAGCTGCTGCTAGAACGTGAGCTGACGACGCTGCGGCCTCCGGGTGGCACGATAACGGACGTCCATGTCTGCCAGCGCGACTGCGGACGATGGTACATCAATGTCCGCGTGAGCTGGCGTGGCACCGCTCTGTTCCATGTCGGCCTTTACGACAAAAAGCGTATCCGCCTGTATAAAAAGGCGTCTTCGGCCATACGCCACGTCGTGCTCGGCTACGGCTACGAGGACGTGGTCCACGTACACCCCTTCACTGGGCTCCGTGACGAGAAGTCGTTCTGACGCGGCAAGCCGTCGCACCTCTCTGAAACTTTTGTCGTTTTCGGGCTAGGCAATCGCATTATAGCGATTTAGCATGTTCTCACCTTAGGAGTGAAAACATGGCAAATCGCTTGTTTTCTTTAGTGCCCGTTGCTGGCCTCCTGACTGCCTCGATGGCGGCAGTTCCCGCTCGTGCAGCTGATTCTACCTGGGCTTGCGAAGTGCTGCTTTGCGCCAGCAATCCCGGTGGATGGATGCAGTTCGCCGAATGCGTCCCGCCGATCCGCAAGCTCATCACCCATCTCGGGTTGGGTGGAGGGTTCCCAACCTGCAGCGCAGGCGGGGGTCGTAAGGCGGACTATACCAAACCCAAGAACGGACGCCCCGGTTACGTCGTGATGACGATGCAGGATGGCTCCCGCACCCGATACACGGTGCCGAGTAGCGCACAGGTCGCCCACGCGGAGGCGACAGCGCTGGCGGGGCCGACACCGGGTTCCGCGACATTGGAGCGGTAACGATGCTCCCGTCCGCGATCGTCATGGGGTTGGCAGCGCAGTGTGCGCCAGGTGTCGCCCCGGAGACGATCGCGGCGATCGTGCAGACGGAAAGCCAGGGTTTCGAGCTGGCGATCAACGTCAACGGGCTGGGGCGGAGGGTCGCGCCCGCGACGAACGTGGCACAGGCCATCGCGCTCGCCCGCTCTTACGTGAGCAAGGGCTATTCGGTCGATCTGGGTCTCGGGCAGATCAACTCCCGCAACATGAAGGCCCTCGGCCTGACCTGGGACAACGTGTTCGATCCCTGCACCAACATCGCCGCGGCGGGGGCGGTGCTGTCCGGCAATTACCACAGCGTGCGCGCGGGGCTGCACCCCCAGCGCGCGCTCCGCATCGCACTCTCCATGTACAACACCGGGTCGCAGTCGCGCGGCTTCTCCAACGGCTATGTCGGCAAGGTTGTCGGCAATGCCGGCATCTCCGACGGCATCCGGCCCGTCGCGGTGCGCGTGAGCGCGTTCACCGACACAAGGAATACCGGCGAAGGGTCGAGCGCGGCTGCGCAGCTCGCCGCGCTGGTCGAGGAAAACACGTCCGCCGCGGGTCAGCCACAAGCTGCGCCTCCCCCACCGCCGCCATCGTGGGACGTGTTTGCGAGGGCGGAATATGAGCGAGCCCGTCTCGCCGGAGAAGGAGAAAACCGATGAACCTCGCATCTTTCGGTGGGCCGGCGCTCGCCCTCCGAACCCGTGTCACCGCTCGCGTCGAGGCGATGACGCCGCGCCAGCGCAAGGTCTCCCGTCTGCTGTCGATGTTCGGCCTGGTGGCGCTGACATCGCTGCTGTCGGCCGAACCGGCATTTGCGCAAACCAATCTGGAGAGCTTCGGCAACGCGGTCCTCGGACTGCTGAGCAACGGGCTGCTGCGCATCGTCGCGATCCTCGCGCTGATCGCGGCCGGGTTCGGATGGCTCACGGGTCGGGTCAACACCGGGGCGCTCGTCACCGTCATCATCGGCATCGCGATCATCTTCTCGGCGCCGTGGATCGTCGATCAGCTCCAGGGCTGATGTTCATGGAAGCGGGGTCCCCCATACCCCGCTTCCGCCTGTGTTTTCGTGAAGGGGCGTAGCGTGGACGAAGAACGGGAAGTGATGGCGCGCAACACGCTGTTCCTAGCGGTGACGCGGCCTGCGCTGTTCGCCGGCATTCCGATCGAGGCGGCCGTGGTGATCCTGTTGGCCTCGGTGATCACCCTGATCGGCACGACGAACCCCATCTACGGCCTGGTCGTCGCCGCGGTGATGTTCGGCATCTCCCGCCTCGTGGTGCGCCACGACGTCAACGCTTTCCGGCTGATCTTCCTTTGGGGCCGCACAAAGGCAGCCAACCGCAACCGCGTCTTCTGGGGCGGGTCGAGCTACACGCCGCTCCCCCTCAAGGGCATCAAGCGGAAGGGGTTCGGCCGCAATGGCTAGGGCCAATCGCCTTTCCGAACAGGTGCCGATGAAGGTCGCGCTCAAGGAAGTGATGCCGACCAAGTTCCTGCCCTATGCGCGGCATGTCACCGACGAAGTCGTGATGCTCGATTCCGGCGCGATCATGCTGACGTTCGAGCTGCAGGGGCGGGCGTTCGAGACGGCCGACGTGCGCGACCTGAACGACTGGCACGCGAAGCTCAACGGGATGCTGCGCAACCTGCACGACGATCGCTTGTCGATCTGGACGCACCTCGTCCGCGCGCGGGTCGAGCAATATCCGGGTGGCAACTTTCGGTCCCGCTTCGCGCGGGATCTCGATGCCGCCTACTTCGCGCGGATGAACAGGGAGCGGTTGTTCATCAACCGCTTCTTCGTGACCCTGGTGCTGCGCCCCTCGGTCCATGGTGCCGACAAGCTCGTCCAGCTCTTCAGAAACAAGGCGCGGGCGGAAGCGGAGGCCGATGCGGTCGACGCCGATCTGCTGGAAGCGCTGGAGGACAAGGCGCGCGATTTCGAGAAACTGATGGACCGCTGCTCGCCGCGCCGGCTGTCGATCTACGGGCACAACGGGCTCAAATTCTCCGAGACGATGGAAGTCGCGGAAATGGTGATGACGGGCCGGCATCGCCGCGTACCCATCATCCGGGGGCACCTCGGCAGCGCCCTCTATCGCCAGCGCGTCGTTTTCGGCGGGGAGACGGTGGAGGTCCGCGACGCCGATCGCAGCGCCTTCGGCGGCATTTTCGGCATTCGGGAATATCCCGCGACCACGACGCCGACGCAGTTCCAATCGCTGCTCGCGGTCGATTTCGCGTTCGTGCTGACGCAATCCTTCACCTTCCTCGGCCGTGCTGCGGCGTCGGAGCGGTTCCGGCTGCGGCAGAAGCAGATGGAGAACGCCGACGATCGTGCCGTCAGCCAGATGCTCGATCTCGTCGACGCGGCGGACGACCTCATGTCCAACCGCTTCGTC
>Ga0210040_10002392_pt1 | contig 26554 bp, 24 predicted proteins | sample CryGeyCG12114_NA_FD_185462 | JGI IMG/M metagenome (GOLD analysis project Ga0210040, IMG submission 185462) | Groundwater microbial communities from aquifer - Crystal Geyser CG19_WC_8/21/14_NA (SPAdes) (version 2) | ecosystem: Environmental > Aquatic > Deep subsurface > Groundwater | place: USA... | reverse complement strand
GGCGGGAACGCATCCGGGCGGTATCCATGTCGAGCTGACGGGTGACGACGTGACCGAGTGCCTCGGCGGATCCGAGCACATCGACGAGGCGACGCTGGCGACCCGCTACGAGTCCCTCTGCGACCCGCGCCTCAATCACATGCAGTCGCTCGAGCTCGCCTTCCTGGTGGCAGAGGAACTCTCCCGCTGACCTTCTCTGATTTGCACGGATCAGGAGTTCTCACAAAGATGACGAACTCCTGACCCGTGCACGACGCGCTCGAGCCGAACACCTCACGATTGCGCTCGAGCCGAGACCTATCGAAGCATCCGGCAGTCGACGTCGGGCGCGAAATCACGTTGCATCGGCGAGACAGAAAGAGTCGCGCACGAACGGTGGTGGGTGCAGCAAGTCCTGGACGGTGGAATAACCCCTGATCCGCGTAGGTGGGGGCTGGCTAGATGCTCAGCGTGAAGGAGATGGATACCGTCGTGCCGCGGACCACGTCGGTGCCGGCTCCCGGGGCGACGGTCGCGACCGTCGCGGACGCGGGGCTGTCGTCCGCCAGAGCGTTGTACGAAAGGGTGAGGCCGGCGCCTTCGAGCAACTGACGGGCGTCGCTCCAGGTGAGCCCGACCACGTCGGGCACCCGAACGAGATCCTGTCCGATGGAGACGACGAGGCCGACAGTCTCGCCCTTGACGACAGCGCGCGGTTCACCGCTCTCCGTCGTCGGAGCGACGAGGTACTTGACGTTGCCTGCGGGAACGGTTCCGGAATTCGAGAACTCTTCGCCGGCGCGCTCCCCGACGAGGCCTACCTCGTCGAGTACACGCAACGCTTCTTCGTAAGGCAGGTTGGTGACATCCGGCACAGCTCCAGCGGAGACCACGAGTGAAACGGTTCCCTGCTCCGGGTAGGTCGCGCCGTCTCCGAGCACGGCGCCGTCCGATCCGAGAACACGGAGCACATCGCCGATCGCGACATCGGCGCTGAACTCGTCGACGACCTCGTCGTCAATGAGGAATCGTGCCTCCGTCAGCGTTTCGCGAGCAGCGTCCTCGGGCACGCCGACGACCGATGGAACCGGGAGGATCTCAGCACCATCCGAGACGACGAGCGTGATCTCGGTTCCCTTGACAGCGGAAGCGCCAGGGCCTGGCGTCGTGGTCGAGACGAGATCTTTCTCGACCTCCCAGTCGAACTGGCGCTCCTGCGTATCCGCGACGGTGAACTCGGCGTCCTCGAGTGCAGCCGTCGCCTCGGCGACCGTCATGCCCTTCAGATCTGCAGGGACCGCCACAAGAGCGCCGGGTCCGGAGCCGAAGTACCAGCCCGTCCCGCCCGCCAGCGCCGCGAGGAGGACGACAAGGCTCAGCAGCCACACTCCTCGGCGCGACCGCTTCTTCGACTCGCCCGAAAGCCGTGTCGCCGACTCGAGAGCGATCGGTCCGGTACGTCGGGCGCGCGCCAGCACCTGGGTCTCACCCGACTCCTGGGCAGCCGCGTTCGCCGCGGGGAGGACCATCGTGCGCTGAGTCTTAGTGGTGACCCCGGCGACGGCCTCACGGATCAGGTTCTGAGTGTCGAAGAGCTGATCGAGAAGGGCCCTCGCGTCGCGCGGGCGTTGTTCTGGGTCTCGTGCGGTCGCCCACAGCACGAGCTCGTCGAGTTCGGGCGGCACAGACGGATTCTTCATGCTCGGGCTCGGCACCCGTTCGTTCGCATGCTGGTAAGCGATCTGCACAGGCTGGTCGCCTTTGTACGGCTGCTCACCGACGAGCATCTCGTACATCATGATGCCGACCGCGTAGATGTCGCTGCGGGTATCCGCGATGCCGCGGGTGACGAGCTCCGGGGAGAGGTACGCGATCGTACCGAGCAGCGCCTGACCCGTCGCGGTATTCGCAGTGGCCGCGCGTGCGAGTCCGAAGTCGCTGATCTTGATACGGCCATCGTCCGCGAGAAGCACATTCTCGGGCTTGAGGTCGCGGTGCACGATGCCCGCTTTATGCGCTGCGGCAAGGCCGGCGAGCACGGCCTCCATGATGTCCATGGTCTGCTCAGGGGTGAGCTTGCCGTACTCCTTGAGCAGATCCCGCAGGGTTATCCCCTGGAGGTATTCCATGACCAGGTAGGCCATGTCGGAGTCCTGCCCCTGGTCGAAAACGTTCACGACGTTGGGGTGGGCGAGACGGGCGGCTGAACGCGCCTCTTGGATGAACCGGTCTCGGAAGGCTGCGTCGTCGGCCAGATGGCCATGCATGACCTTGATGGCCACGCGCCGTTCCAGACGTAGATCGGTCGCGAGATAGACCGTGGCCATGCCTCCGCGAGCGATTCTGGCGCGGACTTGATAGCGCCCATCGAGAAGATGACCGACCATGGGATCGGTCTGGCTCGTGTTCACTCCGCGAGTCTACGAATAGGCGAGTGATGAAGGGGTGACGTGGGCGCGGCGCGCCGGGGAATCGTCAGGTAGATCGGAGTCAACCGATGACCGCGAGCCATGACCACGCGTCCGCCTCCCACCTGCCATAAGCGTCGGGGTGGGCCGAGATCTGAACCGCCTGAGCCGCCTCGGCGACGGAGAGCGACTGCCAGTCGCGAATGTCGAGGAGCCCTCGGACGGTGACCTGTTCGGTGTGGACGCCGGTGAAGAAAGCGCGGATCGCGTAGTCGGTGTCGTGGATCTGTGCTGCGCTGCCCCATCCGGTGCTGGGGCGCTGCTGGAAGAGGCCGAGCGAGTCGAGGTGGCCGTCTTCGAGGTTGCGAAGCGATGACTCCTGCATAGCTGCGGCGAGGGCGATGACGATGCCGTGGTCGCTGATCTCGAGCTCACGGCCGATCCTCACGATCTGCGTCGCATTGGCCAGCATGTCCTCGGTGAGCGCGATGCTCGAGCCGAGCGGGGTGACAGGGGCGACGGGCCCAGACTCGGCAGGTGCGACTGCGATGACCGGCGCAGGCGACGTGATCTGAGGGATGACGATGCTCTGACCGGGGTAGATGACGCTGTCGCGGCCGAGGCCGTTGGCGGAGAGCACAGCACCGGTGTCGAGGGCGTGGCGTGCTGCGATCTCGCTGACGGTGTCACCGGCTGCAACGGTGTAGCGGGTCAGGGGAACCTCGGCGGGGACGCTCGGCGTTGCGCTTGCGTTGAGGCTGAGGACCTGACCCGGGAAGATCAAGGACTTCCAGCTGAGACCGTTGAGCGCGAGTACCGACGCCGTGGAGAGTCCGTAACGACCCGCGATGTCGCTGATCGTGTCGCCCTCGACGACCACGTACTCGAAGGGTGCCATGGTCTGGGCTGGGGCTGTCGCCGCCGTGGCGACGGACGTGACGAGTGTCGGGCGAGTCACGCCCGCGCCCGCGGTGAAGTCGAGGCCGCCCGGGTTGCCGGAGTCGGGAGTCGGGGTTTCGTCCTCGTGATCGTTCTGGCTCGGAGTGGCGCCCGAAGGAGTTCCCCCGAGGGTCAGGGCCAGTGAACCGACGAGCACCATCGGAACGGCCCCGAGCAGACTCCGTGCGAGTGACGGCCGTCGACGAGGTGCGGCGTGGCGTCCGCGCTGTCCGATGGAGCTGCTGCTGCGGGTCGGTGTGCTCATGATTCCTCTGGGGTGTCCGATGGGTGTCGGATAGGCGCCGGACGGGGGCGGCGAGGCGAAAAAGGGCTCCCTGGCGGGAACGAGCCCACGGTGTCACACAACGGGTATTGAGTCAATCAACGTGGCTGGTGTGGTTTGAGTTAACACAAACGTAACAAGCCCGTCGGCCTTCGCGTCATCGAGGTCCGAGAAGTCGAAGGCGAGTGTGCTTTGGGGCGGGGGAGCTGGCATCCTGGATCGGTGAGTGCATCGAGAACCCGCGAATGGCTAACGCTCCCCGAGATCGCCGACCGCTTCGGCTTACCGGTCGGAAAGGTTCGTCGCCTCATCGAGGAGCGGCATCTCATCGCGCTCCGCGTCGATGGGGTGGTGAAAGTGCCCGCCGATTTCATCGAGGGCAGTGCTCCTCTGTCCGACCTTCGCGGAACCGTCGTCCTTCTCGCTGACAACGGCTTCTCCGATGACGAGGCCGTCGACTGGCTGCTCAGCCGAGAAGAGAGCCTTGACACGACGCCCGTCGAAGCGCTGCGAGCAGGTCGTAAGGCTGAGGTGCGGCGAGTAGCTCAGGCGCTCGCCTGACGAGACGGGCTGCGGCGGCCGGCTCTGTCAGACGACTCAGGCGCGCCGGTCGGTCACCGAGGCGATGAGCCCTGAAAGTTCGTGAACGGCATCTGCGGTGAGCGGTGCGCGGTCGAGAGCCGATCGCGCCATGCGTACGTTGTCGTCGATCATGCGTTCGACCCGTTCCACCGCTCCACTTCGTTGAATCGTCGCCTGCAGTAGCTCGATCTGCTGGGGAGTCAGGTCGGGATCTCCGAGGAGCTCGTCGATCATGCGTCGAGCTCCCGCCGGGACCGTCGCCCGAGCGAGGATCACCAGAACCGTTCGCTTGCCCTCGATGAGGTCGTCACCGCTCGGCTTGCCGGTGACGGAGGGGTCGCCGAAGACGCCGAGGAGATCGTCCCGCAGCTGGAAGGCGATGCCGAGCGGAATCCCGAACTCGCGGAGCGCCTCGATCTGCTCGGCGTTCGCACCGCCCAGCTCGGCCCCGATCACGAGTGGGGCCTCCACGGAGTACTTCGCAGACTTGTAGAGGATGACTCGCTTGGCGCGTTCGAGGGCCTCTGCGTCGCCCACCGTCATCCACGCGCGTTCCTCGAGAAGGTCGAGATACTGACCCGCTGTGACATCGAGACGCATGCGCTCGAACTCGCGGCGTGCACGAGCGGCGGACGTCGAATCCGCGAGGGTCTCGAGCGCCTCGCGCATGAGGTCGTCGCTCCACGTGAGAAGGAGGTCGCCCATGAGAATTGCCGCTCCTCGGCCGAAGCTTTCCGGGTCGCCAGCAAGCCCGTCGTCGAGGTGGATCCGTTCGAACTTGCGGTGGACCGACGGCTCGCCCCGACGCGTGTCCGAACTGTCGATGAGGTCGTCGTGCACGAGTGCGGCGGCATGGAAAAGCTCGAGCGCACTCGCGACCGCGATGATCGACTCGAGAGCGCGTTCCTTGTCGCCGACCGGCGGCTCGATGTCGAAGGTCTGCACACCCCGCCATCCCCAGTAGCAGAAACGCGCTCTGAATCGCTTACCGCCTCTGAGAAACGCCCTAGAAAAGTCGGCGAACGGGCGGACCTCGGGGGCGAGCGACGCGAGAATTACGGAGCGGTCGTCGATCAGAGAATCGATCCTCGACTGCACCAGATCGACCAGCCTCGAGCCCTGCATCACGGCGCCTAGCCTAGCCTCGCTCGAGACGAGTACAATTTGGCTCCGGGTCGGGGCCATACGGGACACACCGAGCACCCCGAACAACGGGGCCCGCGGTGACAGGGTCAGCGGGAAGGAGTACGGACGGATGCCACTCTCTGAGCAAGAACAGCGCCTGCTCGACGAGATGGAGCGCAGTCTCTATCAGAACGACGCCGAATTCGTCGCGTCCGTCGCCCGCGCCCAACAGGGCCGTCGAAGCTACAGCTGGCTCGTGGCCGGCGTGCTTCTCGGTCTCGCCGGCGTCGCCGTACTGATCCTCGGCGTGATCATCCAGCAGCCTGTGATCGGCGTCGTCGGTTTCGTGCTCATGTTCGGCGGGGTCCTCGTCGCGCTCGGCTCGCCCCGCTCCGTGAAGAAGCGCGCTCCACGTCGCTCCACCTCGCACCGCAGCGCACGTTCCGGCGGTTTGATGGATCGCATGAACGACCGCTGGGACCGTCGCCAGGGCGGAAACAGTTGAAGCTCTGAGCCATTCGGTTCCCGAACCTCGGAAAGCCGGCCTTCGGGCCGGCTTTTTTCATGCCCGGACGCAGGTGTGATCGGCGATTACTGCTCCACTTCGCTCCCCGTTGAAATTCCGCGCTGTCCCGCGGACTGGGGGGCAATAGCGATGGCTATTAGCGGCGTTCTCATAGGTTTGTGGTGCTTAGTGGAGTAAAGTGGAGCAGGTTCACGGGGGTGACGAACAAACGAGAGGCGGTGCCGGCATGGCCACGTTGCTCGGCACCTATACGCCCAAACTCGACGAGAAGGGACGCATCATCCTTCCCGCCAAGTTCGCCGACGATTTCGAGGCGGGCATCGTCCTGACTCGCGGTCAGGACCGCTGCCTCTACGTGTACAGCGCCGCCGAGTTCGACGCGGTTCACCAGCGCATGCGCGCGAGCGCAAGCGGCAACAACAAGCAGACCCGCGATTTCATGCGTCTCTTGCTCTCCGCAGCTCACGCCGAGACCCCCGACCGTCAGCGTCGCGTCACGGTGCCGCCCGCGTTGCGCGGTTACGCCGGCCTCGACCGCGACCTCGTCGTGATCGGCGCGGGAAACCACGCGGAGATCTGGGACGCCGAGGCGTGGAACTCCTACGTATCCGTCACCGAAGACGACTTCGCAACAGCGGCCGGGGAGGTGATTCCGGACCTCTTCTGATCGCTCTGTGCGACTCCCAGCCGTTCGACTGACGCCCTGACTCCACTTCCCCGGAGTCAGGTCGAGCAAAGAACGGATGGGGATCGGACAGCGTGATCCGCTCCGGACACATCATGGACCTCTCGTCGCTTCATACCCCCGTCCTCCTCGAACGCTGCATCGAGCTGCTCGCACCGGCGATCTCCCGGGAAGGCGCAGTCGTCGTCGACGGAACACTCGGTATGGGTGGCCACTCGGAGGCGATGCTCGAACGCTTCCCGGGTCTGCGTCTGATCGGTATCGATCGAGACACCGAGGCCCTCGCCATCGCGGGGGAGCGGCTCGCTCGCTTCGGCGACCGGGTCACGACGGTGCACTCGGTCTACGACCGCATCGGCGAGATCGTCGACGAGCATGCGCCGAAGGGCGTCGATGGAGTCCTGCTCGACTTGGGCGTGTCATCGCTTCAGCTCGATCGCGTCGAGCGGGGGTTCGCCTATTCGCGCGATGCGCCCCTCGACATGCGGATGGACACGACCGCGGATCTCACTGCCGCGGCGATTGTCGCGGAGTGGGACGAGGCGCAGTTGCGACGCATCTTCGCCGAATACGGCGAAGAGCGGCTCGCGCCTCGCTATGCCCGGCGCATCGTCCAAGAGCGCGCGAACAAACCCATCGAGCGTTCCGCCGAACTCGTCCAGATCATCTCGGATGCCACTCCTGCGGCCCTGCAGCGTTCAGGCCACCCGGCTAAGCGCGTCTTCCAGGCGTTGCGCATCGCTGTGAACGGCGAACTCGCGGCTCTCGAGGAGGCCCTGCCCGCGGCGATCGACTCGCTCGCGATGAACGGCCGGATCGTCATCATGTCCTACCAGTCCCTCGAGGACCGCCAGGTCAAGCGTGAACTGCAGCGACGCTCGAGTTCGACGGCTCCTGCAGGGCTGCCGGTCGAACTGCCCGAGCACAGCCCCGAATTCCGCCTCCTCGTCAAAGGCGCCGGTCGAGCATCTGATGCCGAGATCGCCGACAACCCCCGCGCCACCCCTGTTCGACTGCGTGCAGCCGAACGCATTCGCCCTACCCCCCACCCCACCGCTGCGCGCCGCGGCACTCCCGAAGGAACCCGATGAGCACCAACTTGGCCACCGTGCCACTCGCCCCACTCCCGCACGCTCCACTCGCGCCGTCGCATGTTCGCGGTATCGAGGTCGTCGCCGATCGCGCCCAGCGGCGCGCGCGCCCGAAGATCGCGTACGCCGTCACGGTCATCGGCAGCCTCGGGGTCCTGATGTTCTCGCAACTCGCGCTCAGTATCGCCCTGTCCGATGGCGCCTACACGATCGATCGGCTCGAAGCCACTCAGAAGGAGCAGTCGCGTACCGAGCAGCTCGTCACCGAGGATCTCGGACGGTTGTCGTCCCCGCAGAACCTCGCGGTCAATGCAGAGGCTCTCGGCATGGTGCAAAACGCCAACCCCGTCTGGTTGCGCATGTCGGACGGAGCCGTCATCGGCACGCCCATCGCCGCCGAAGCAGCCGATGACGCGGTCGATGCCGTCGGGCAGACGGTCGCCAACGACCTCCTCGCCGGAGTGCCGCTCGTCACACAGCTTCCCGCCAATGCGGCGACCTCGGGCGTTCCCGTCGCGGACGCGGCCGCGACGGCCGCAGCGCAGGAGGTGACAAGCTCCGCAACGCCGAGCGCGGCTGCCGGCGGATCGGATGCGGCACAGGTACCGTCGGATGGCCAGGTACCCGCGCCCACCACGCGCTGAAACCGCTCGCGCGCCTTCGACAGGAGCATCCGTGTCTCGACGTAGCACTCGGCGCAGGTTCGCGCTCGCAGCGCTTCTCGCCCTTTCCCTCGTATCGGTTTTCTTCGTCCGCCTCGTCGACATCCAGGTCGTTCGAGCGGAAACCCTGAACGACCAAGCGGTCGACAAGCGGAGCATCCCGAAGACGATTCTCGGAATGCGCGGCACCATCGTGGACCACGACGGCGAGGTCCTCGCCGACAGTGTTCTGCGCTACGACATCACCGCGTCACCACAGATGGCGGTCGACTCGCTCGTGACACCCGAAAGCGCCGGTGAGCAGCTCGCGCCGCTCCTCGGCCGCAGCGCCGAGGACATCGCGAAGTCGCTTCGTGACGCCGTCGCGGCGGATCCCGACTCCGACTACCTCTATCTCGCGAAGAAGGTCGACGTCGACACCTTCGAGAAGGTGAGTGCGCTCGGCCTGCCCTGGGTCTACTTCGAGTCGCAACCTGCTCGGACGTATCCGAACGGCGCCGTCGCTGGAAACCTGCTCGGCTTCGTCGGTGCTGCGAACGAACCGCAAGCGGGGGTCGAACTCTCCGAAGACGAGTGCCTCGCCGCGACGGACGGCAGCGAGGTCTACGAACGCAGTGAGGACGGGGTCAGAATCCCCGGCAGTACCGTGATGGTGGAGGAGGCCCAGGACGGCAACGACCTGGTTCTCACCATCGACCGTGACCTCGAGTGGTACGCGCTGCAAACGCTTTCCAAGTATGCGCAGGAGTACGGCGCGGAATGGGGCGTCGTCGTCGTCCAAGAGGTGAAGACGGGGCGACTCGTCGCGGTGGCCGATTATCCGACTCTCGACCCCAACGACGTCGACGCGAGCTTGGCCGAATATCCCGACGCATCCGCTCTCGGATCACGGGCCTTCACCGCACCCTTCGAGCCGGGATCGACGTTCAAGACTCTGACGACGGCGTCGCTGCTCGACGCCGGACTCATCGAGGTCGACACGCATGTGCAGGCCCCGTATCGGTTCGAGACTCCTGAGGGCGCCGATGTCAACGACAGTCACGCTCACGAGACGCTCGACCTGACGACGACCGGGATGCTCATCGAGTCCAGCAACACCGCGATGTCTCAGCTCGGTCTGCTCATGAGCTCCGAGGAGCGATACGAGTACATGAAGCTCTTCGGGCTCGGCGAGCGCACCGAGGTCAACTTCGGAGCGGAGGCACCCGGCGACCTCGGTCAGGACGACTGGGACGGCGACGGAATACCCGACTGGGACCCGCAGACCGATCTCGCCACGATGTTCGGTCAGGGCATCACGCTTTCGGCCGTGCAGGTGTCGAGCATCTACCAGACCATCGCCAACGGCGGAGTGCGCATGCCCGTCTCACTCGTGGAGGGCTGCCGACTGCCCGACGGGACGATGACGGACGTGCCCTCCGACGAGGGCACTCAGGTCATCTCGGAGAGCGCAGCACGAGACACGATCGACATGCTCGAGAACGTCGCCACCCAGGGGTGGCTGGCGGACGAGGTGGCGATTCCCGGCTACCGCGTCGGCATCAAGACCGGCACCGCGCAGCAGCCGGACGGCAACGGTGGATACCGTGAGGAGTACCTCGTGTCGATGGCGGGAGTCGCTCCCGCCGACGACCCTCAATACGTGGTCTCGGTGAATCTCTCCGCTCCGGTTAACATGAATACGTCGGGTGCGACGGCGCCGATTTTCCGCGAGGTCATGACACAGGTGTTGAAGGACAACGCGGTTGTGCCGTCGGGGTCCAGTTCGCCTGACCTCCCGGCGACCTACTGACCCCGAAGCGGCATGGAACAACATCGAAGATTAGGAGACGTGCTGGCTCAGTCGACCCTCCGACCCGAGCACCCGTCGCCTCGTTCGCTCGCCGAGCTGGCGCGCGAGTTCGGCATCACGAATTCCGGTGACCTCGAATCGATCGAGGTATCCGGAGTGTCCGTGAATTCCCGCGACATCGGCGCCGGCGACCTCTACATCGGACTCCCGGGAGCGCGTGCCCACGGCGCGTCGTTCGCCGGGCAGGCAGCTGAAGCCGGCGCGCTTGCGGTGCTCACCGACCCGGCCGGTTCGGAGCTCGCCCGTGAGAGCGGGCTTCCCGTACTGATCACCGACGATCCGCGTGCCGCCCTCGGCGCGGTATCCGCGTGGGTCTATCGCACGGGCGAGCGTCCGCCACAGCTCTTCGCCGTGACGGGGACGAACGGGAAGACCAGCGTCGTCTACCTCCTCGACGCCCTCCTTCGACAGCTCGGGGTCGGCTCGGGTCTCAGTTCGACCGCTGAAAGGCGCGTCGGCGACGAGGCGGTAGCAGCCTCCCTCACAACGCCCGAGGCGAGCGAGTTGCATGCACTCCTCGCCCGCATGCGCGAGTCCGAAATCCGTGCCGCGGCGATCGAAGTGTCCGCACAGGCAGTCAGTCGCGGACGGGTGAACGGGATCGTCTTCGATGTCGTCGGCTTCACCAACCTCAGCCACGACCACCTCGACGACTATGCCGATATGGACGAGTATTTCGAGGCGAAGCGCGCACTCTTCGACCCCGACCGCGCCCGCCGCGCCGTCGTCACCGTGGACGGCGAGTGGGGACGCCGTCTCGCGGACGAGAGCCGTGTACCCGTCACAACCGTCGCGACCGGGACGCAGGGAGACGCCGACTGGCAAGTCGAGGTCACCGAAGAGCACCGGCTCTACACCGCGTTCACGATGAGAGGGCCCGGTGGGCAGTCCATCTCGACGAGAGTCCCGTTGTTCGGGTGGTTCATGGCGGCGAATGCAGCTCTCGCGGTCGTCATGCTCGTCGAAGCCGGTTACGAACCGGAGGCCATCCAGCATGTACTCGACCGTGATGGCGGTATCGATGCGTACGTACCGGGCCGCGCCGAGCGGGTATCCGGCGACGACGGGCCGACGGTGTACATCGACTACGGCCACACCCCGGACGCTTTCCTCAACACTCTCGACGCGCTGAGACCGCTCACACCGGGGCGGGTGATCATGGTCTTCGGCGCCGACGGCGACCGGGACAAGACCAAACGCGACGACATGGGGAGCATCGCGGCGCGCGGCGCGGACATCGTCGTCGTCACAGACTTCCATCCACGCTTCGAGGATCCCGCAGAGATTCGCGCGACGCTGATCGACGCGGCGCGGCGAGCTGTGCCCACGCGAGACATCTACGAGATCGCCGATCCGCGGGAAGCTCTTCGCCACGCCATATCGCTCGCGGGCCCCGGCGACACCATTCTCTATGCGGGGCCGGGGCATGAGGACTATCAGGAGATCGCAGGCGTGAAACATCCGTATTCGGCGCGAGAAGACGCCCGGTTGGCGCTGCGCGAAGCAGGCTGGGGCGGGAGCCCCGAATGATCGCACTGACCCTCGCCGAGATCGCATCGGCGGTGAACGGCACGCTGCTGCTCGGAGACGGCTCGGACACCCTCGACACCGTCGTGAGTGGAACCGTGGAGACCGATTCGCGGGAGATCACGACCGGCGGGATCTTCGTCGCCCGGCGCGGTGAACACACCGACGGTCACCTTTTCGCACCCAAGGCGATCGAACAAGGAGCCGCACTGCTCATCGTCGAACGGCCCCTTGAGCTGTCGGTGAGCCAGATCCTCGTCGAGGACGCGACGACCGCGCTCGGCGCCCTCGCGACCGATGTCGTTCGCCGGGTGCGTGCGCTCGGGCGCCTGCGCATCGTCGCGGTCACGGGCTCGAACGGGAAGACCACGACGAAGAACCTGCTGCGCGAGATCCTCTCGAAGCGGGGCGAGACTGTCGCGCCTCGCGAATCTTTCAACAACGAGGTCGGCGCACCGCTCACGATGTTGAGACTCACCGATCGGACGGATTTCCTCGTCGCCGAGATGGGGGCGAGCGGAATCGGTGAGATCCGGCGTCTGACCTCGATGGCGAAGCCGGACATCGGCATCGTCTTGACGGTAGGGCTCGCCCACGCGGGGGAGTTCGGCGGTATCGAAGCGACGACGATCGCGAAGACCGAGATGGTCTCCGATCTCCTTCCGGGAGACACGGCCGTGCTGAACGCCGACGATCCGCGAGTCGCCGGTATGGCGACTTCGACGAAAGCGCGCATCGTCAGGTTCGGGAGCGGCGCCGACGCCGATGTCCGTGCTTCCGATATCAAGGTCGACTCGAGCGGGACCAGGTTCGTCCTGCATCTTCCCGGCCGAGACCCCCTTCCCGTGCACTTCCCTGTGCTCGGCGAGCATCACGTCACCAATGCGCTCGCGGCTGCGACCGCGGCGAACGCTCTCGGCATTCCGGCGGAGACCATCGTCGACGCTCTCGAAAGCGTGCAGCGCGCTGAGCGCTGGCGCATGGAGGTGCTGCCAGGGCTCGACACGGTCGTGATCAACGACGCCTACAACGCAAGTCCCGACTCGATGGCTGCCGCATTGAAGACACTCGCCGCGCTCGCGCCCGAGGCGACGCGGACCGTTGCCGTCCTCGGCGAGATGTCCGAACTCGGCGAGCTCGCTGTCGAGGAGCACGACCGGATCGGCCGGCTCGCGGTACGCCTCAACATCGGCCAGCTCGTCGTCGTCGGTGAGGGAGCGCGAGCGATTCACCTCGCTGCCGAGCACGAGGGCTCATGGGACGGCGAGGCGGTCTTCGTCGACAACGCCGACGACGCCTACGACCGCATCGAAGGCATGCTGCGGGCGGGCGACCTCATCCTCGTCAAGTCCTCCAACTCCGCCGGATTGCGGCACCTCGGCGACCGACTCGGAGAGCTGGTGTCATGCAAGCGCTTCTGACGGCGGGCGCGGTATCGCTCGCCTTCACCCTCTTCCTCACACCGGTGTTCATCCGGCTGTTCAAACGGATCAACTGGGGCCAGTTCATCCGCGAGGACGGTCCGGTCAGCCACCACGCCAAGCACGGAACTCCCACGATGGGTGGGCTCGTCGTGATCGCGGGAACAGTTCTCGGTTATTTCACCGGAACGCTCACCGCCGCCGAGCCGGTGCAGATATCCGGACTTCTCGTGTTGTTCCTCATGGTCGGTCTGGGGCTCGTCGGCTTCATCGACGACTTCCTGAAGACCCGCAATCAGCGCAGTCTCGGCCTGGGCGGCTGGGCGAAAGTACTCGGACAGGTCATCGTCGCGACCGCTTTCGCTCTCATCGCCCTGCAGTTCCCGTCACGGGAGGGGCTTACCCCCGCCACCACAGCGGTGTCGTTGTTCAGGGACACCCACTTCGACTTCGTCGTCCTGTTCGGTACGGTCGCCGGTGTCATCGTCTACGTCATCTGGATCGCAGGCATCGTGACGAGCACCTCGAACGGAGTCAACGTCGCCGACGGCCTCGACGGACTGGCCACCGGCGCGTCGATCTTCGCCATCGGCGCTTACATCATCATCGGCTTCTGGCAGAACAACCAGTTCGCCTTCGCCCCGGGCCTCGACGCCGATGTCGCGTACAAGGCCTACTACGTGCGCGACCCACTCGACCTCGCAATCGTCGCGACAGCCATCGTCGGGGCGCTCATCGGGTTCCTCTGGTGGAACACCTCTCCCGCGCAGATCTTCTTGGGGGACACCGGATCGCTTGCGCTCGGCGGCGCGCTCGCGTCCCTCGCGGTGCTCAGCCGCACCGAGCTCCTGCTCGTGCTCATCGGCGGTCTCTTCGTGATCGTCACCGGCTCGGTCATCTTGCAACGCGCTTACTTCAAGATCACCCGAGGTAAACGGATATTCCTGATGAGTCCGCTTCACCATCATTTCGAACTGAAGGGGTGGGCCGAAGTCACCGTCGTCGTGCGGTTCTGGATCATCGGGGGGCTCTTCGTCGCCACCGGGGTAGGGGCCTTCTACCTCGAGTGGCTGAGCCGATGACGCGCGACCTGGGGCGCGCCGCCGACCTGTCCAGCTGGCATGCCGACTGGTCGGGCCTGCGCGTCGTGGTTCTCGGCCTCGGGGTCACCGGTTTCGCCGCGGCGGACACCCTGCTCGAGCTGCGCGCCGACGTTCTCGTTCTCGCCGGGTCGGCATCCCCTGAGCGACGCCAGATGCTCGACGTGATCGGCGGCAGCCTCGTTCTCGACTCGGGCGACGACACGGTGATCGAGGCCTTCGAAGAATTCGGACCCGAGCTGGTCATCGTCTCGCCGGGGTACCACCCGGATCACCCTCTTCTCCTGCGCGCGGCCGAGTCCGGTGTCCCGGTCTGGGGCGACATCGACCTCGCCTGGCGGCTCCGCGACAAGGTGGGAACGCCGGCCGCATGGATCAGCGTCACGGGAACCAACGGCAAGACCACTACCGCGGGGCTGACCGGCGCCATGCTGCGCGCGGACGGAAGACGAGTGGCGGTCTGCGGCAATATCGGAGTCCCCGTCCTCGACGCGATCCGGGATCCCGAAGGCTTCGACACCCTCGTGGTCGAGCTGTCGAGCTACCAGCTGCACTGGATGCGCGAGGTTTCCCCGCTCGCGAGCGCGTGCCTCAACATCGCGGACGACCACCTCGACTGGCACGGCTCCGCAGAGGCCTACGCCGAAGCCAAAGGCCGGGTCTACGAGAACACCGCCGTGGCGTGCGTCTACAACCTCGCCGACGATGCGACGAAGAGGCTCGTCGAAGAGGCAGAGGTTCAGGAGGGTGCCAGAGCGATCGGATTCGGACTGGGGATCCCCGGACCCAGCGACTTCGGGGTCGTCGACGGGATCCTCGTCGACCGTGCCTTCCTCGAGGAACGCCGCGACTCTGCCCTCGAGGTGACGACCGTCGCCGAACTCGACGCGCACGGCCTCGCAGCGCCCCACGTTGTGGCGAACATCCTCGCCGCCAGTGCGCTCGCTCGCGCGGCAGGCGTCTCCATTCCGGCCATCCGCCGCGCTCTCGACGGATACCGACTCGATCCGCACCGCATCGAACTGGTCGCCGAGCGCGACGGAGTGCGATGGATCGACGATTCCAAGGCGACCAACCCACATGCCGCGGATGCATCGCTCGCGGCGTTCCCGAGCGTCGTCTGGGTCGTCGGTGGTCTGCTCAAAGGAGTGGATATCGACGACCTGGTGCGTTCGCGTGCAGGACGGCTCCGTGCAGCGGTCGTCATCGGCGCTGATCGGATGGGAGTCCTCTCAGCGTTCCAGCGACACGCGCCGCAGATTCCGGTCTTCGAAGTGGTGCAGGGCGACACTGGGCTCGTCATGCACGACGTCGTGCGATTGGCCGCTGAGGCCGCCCGGCCCGGCGATGTCGTCCTACTCGCGCCCGCAGCGGCGTCGATGGACCAATTCACTGACTATGCGCACCGCGGACAGGAGTTCGCCGCCGCCGTAACGAGACTCCTCGCGGAGTCGCCGAAGCCGTAAGGGAGGCGTCGATGACTGAAGTGTCCGGGGTCCGCCGACCGAACGCCGCGACCGCCAGCAGGGTGGGACCGCCAGGCGGCACCGGTTCGAGAACAGCGACGCCCAGTTCGAGGACACGGGTCCCCAAACCTGCGGGACCTGCTGCCAAGGCTGCAGATCCTTCAGCAGACGAGGCTCGCGCATTCCGGTCATCGCGTGGGATGGCCGCCAGAGTGAAACTCGGTCGCGTGTTCGTCGCCGAGGGCGTGAACTACTTCATGCTGCTCGGCATCACGCTCTTCCTGGTCGCATTCGGACTCGTGATGGTGCTGTCATCGTCTTCGGTCGAGTCGTTCGCGGCCGGCCAGAACTTCTTCACCAGCTTCAGTTCCCAGGGCATCGCTGCCATCATCGGCGTTCCGCTGATGCTCATACTCTCGCGTCTCCCCGGCCGGTGGTGGGCGCGGATCGCGGTCGTCGCCCTCATCGGATCGGTGCTGCTCCAACTCCTCGTCTTCACGGGCCTCGGATACGGCTACGGCGGTAACCGCAACTGGCTCGATCTCGGCTTCACGAGCCTGCAGCCCTCCGAGCTGTCGAAGCTCGCACTCGTGTTGTGGCTCGGCAAGTTCCTGTCGGACCGTCGCGCGGAGATCGATAACTGGAGACGCGTACTGCTTCCGGCGCTCATCGTCTCCTCGGTGCCCATCGTCCTGGTGCTGATCGGTGCAGACCTCGGCACCGCGATGATCATCGGAATCATCGTCCTCGGCTCGCTGTTCTTCGCAGGGGTTCCGCTGCGGCAGCTCGGCGCCGTACTCGCCATAGCCATCCCCGTCGTCGCTCTCGCCGCGCAGGGCAGCGATTCGCGCCGCGAACGAATCGAGTCGTGGCTCAACGGATGTAGCGCCGACTACGCGGACACCTGCTGGCAGATAACCCACGGCACGTGGGCCCTCGCAGCCGGCGGGATATTCGGCGTGGGACTAGGCAACTCGAAAGCCAAATGGTCGTGGCTGCCGGAAGCGGACAACGACTTCATCTTCGCGGTGATCGGTGAGGAACTCGGCATGGTGGGCGCCGTCACCGTGCTCGTCCTCTTCATCGTTCTCGCGGTCGTCTTCGCCCGCATCACGGGACAGTTGCCGCCTGGAAGCATGGGGCGTATCTCGGTGAGCGCCACCATGGTGTGGATCGTCGCACAGGCATTCGTCAACATCGGCGTCATCCTCGGCGTCTTCCCGGTGCTCGGTGTACCGCTGCCGCTCATCTCAGCGGGAGGAACCGCTCTCATCGTCTCGCTTCTCGTCATCGGCATCGCGCTCTCGTTCGCGCGGGAGCAACCACCCGCGCCAGCCAACGCGGACGGCGCCGAGCACGCTGTCGCGCCGCGTGTGAGGGTCCGGCAGTGACGGTGTGGCTCCTCGCCGGTGGTGGCACCGCGGGGCATGTGAACCCTCTGCTCGCCGTCGCCGACACGCTGCGACGCCGACGCCCCGAGGACGAAGTGCTGGTTCTCGGCACTCGCGAAGGACTCGAGGCGAGGCTCGTTCCCCAGCGGGGTTACGAGCTCGTTACCGTTCCCAAACTGCCTTTCCCACGTCGCCTCAACGCCTCCGCGTTGCGCTTCGGACCTGCTTTCCGCAGTGCAGTGCGCGACTTGGCCGCCGAGATGAACGAACGAGGAGTGGATGCGGTCGCCGGCTTCGGCGGGTATGCCGCAGCTCCCGCCTATCTTGCGGCTCGTCGAGCGCAGCTTCCACTCATGCTGCACGAGGCCAACGCCCGGCCCGGGCTCGCTAATCGGCTCGGTGCGCGGTTGACGGAACACGTCGGAGTCGCTTTCGCCGGCACGCCGCTCCGTGGGGCGCGGGTCGTCGGGATGCCGCTCAGACGCGAGATCGAGACACTCGATCGCTTGGCATCCCGCGCAGAAGCCCTCGCCTATTTCGATCTCGCCGATGACCGGCCCGTCCTGCTCGTCACCGGCGGATCCCTCGGCGCCCGCCGTCTGAACTCGACACTCCTCGCCTCATCGGAGGCGATCATCGCCGCGGGCTGGTCGATTCTGCACATCGTCGGCGGGCGGGCTGAAGTGTCCGATCCGGACGTCGCGCACTACCGCATGCTCGAATACTGCGACCGAATGGAGCTCGCTCTCTCGGCCGCCGATTTCGCGGTCTCTCGCGCAGGCGCTGCGACAGTCAGTGAGCTGTCGGCGCTCGGTGTACCCGCGGCGTACGTGCCGTACCCCGTCGGCAACGGCGAGCAGCGCTTCAACGCGCGGGGAGTCGTCGAGGCGGGGGGAGCGCTGCTCGTGGACGACGCCCGCTTCCTTCCCGGCTGGATCGACGAGACGCTGCTGCCGCTTCTGCGCAACCGCGACGCGACAGCCGCGATGGGCCGGGCAGCGGCGACGAACGGGGTGCTCGACGGCGCCGACCGCGCCGCCGACCTGCTCGAAGAGGCTCTCGCCGCACGGAGCTTAGGGTAGAGGCCGTGCCGATCAAGCCAGACCTGAATCTCGTCCTGCCGGAAGACCCCGGAGCTCTTCACTTCGTCGGCATCGGGGGATCGGGGATGAGTGGTATCGCCCGGATGTTCCTCGAGGCGGGGCACCGCGTGTCCGGCTCCGATCGCGAGGAAGGGCCGTATCTGCAGCCCCTCCGCGATCTCGGCGCGCGTATCCACGTCGGCCATGACGCCGAGAACATTGCAGGGGCCGACACCCTCGTCGTGACCAGCGCGCTCTGGGAGGACAATCCCGAGTACGTCGCGGCCCGAGACAGGGGGATCCCGGTTCTGCACCGCTCGCAGGCGCTCAAGTGGCTGACCGCCGATAAGCGAGTGGTCTCGGTCGCCGGAGCGCACGGCAAGACGACCTCGGGCGGAATGATCGTGAGCGCTCTGGTCGATCTCGATGCGAGCCCCAACTTCGTCAATGGCGGCGTCATCTCCTCCGTCGGGACGAGTGCGGCCTCGGGGGAGAGCGACCTGTTCGTACTCGAAGCCGACGAGTCGGACGGATCGTTCCTGCTCTACGACACCGCGATCGCCCTGATCACCAATGTCGACTCCGATCACCTCGATCACTACGGCAGCACCGGCGCTTTCGACGCGGCATTCGGAATCTTCGCCGACCGGGCGACCGAGCTCGTCGTGCTGTCCTCCGACGACTCGGGGGCGCAACGGATCCGTGCGCTGATCGGCAACAAGAGGATCGTGACCTTCGGCGAGAGCGCGGATGCCGACGTCAGACTGCACTCGATCGACACGTCCGACCGGGTGAGGTTCGTCGTCAACTGGCAGGGCGACGACTATCCGGTCACCATCGGGGTCGCGGGCCGACACAACGCCGTCAACGCGACCGGAGCGTTCGCCGTGCTCGTCGGGCTCGGCCACGATCCGGGCGCGGTCGCGCGTGCGCTCGGTGCTTTCGGGGGGACGAAGCGTCGCTTCGAGTTCAAGGGTGAGCGTCGCGGTGTGCGCGTCTTCGACGACTATGCGCACCATCCCTCCGAGGCGGCCGCAGCGCTTGCCACGGCTCGCAGCGTCGTCGGCTCGGGACGCGTGATCGCAGTCCACCAGCCCCATCTCTTCAGCCGCACCAAGGCCATGTCTCCTCAGTTCGCGAACGTCTACGAGGAACTCGCCGATCACACCATCGTCCTCGATGTCGATGGGGCTCGCGAAGATCCGGTTCCGGGGGTGACCGGCGAGCTGGTGAGCGCCGAGTTCACGGACCAGACGAAAGTCGACTTCCTGCCCGACTGGGGTCAGGCTGTAGCGCGTGCCGCCGAGTTGGCGGAGGACGGTGACATCGTCATGACCCTCAGCTGCGGCTCCGTGTATCGCATCGTCCCTCAGCTGCTCGATGCGCTTGGCGCCGAGGCGAGTGAAACCGAAGCAGGCGGTTCGGTCGGGTGAAGCGACCCGTCGGATACGGGGCGCCGACGCAGGGCGGCGCGAAGCAACCGCGGCCGGCGGACCCGGCACGCCCCCCGAAGCAGAGCAGTCGTGTTCCCCAGGAGGGACATGACGGTGAGAAAGCCTCGGCGAGCTCGGTGCGCGAGGCGCGCGACCGGACGAAGCAGGCAGCGACGGCGGAGCGTCAAGCCCAGCGTGACCTACGACGTGCGACACGCGCCAGGAAGCGAAGCGAGAAGGGGGAGGTCCGACGATTCACCGGCCGACGTCGACGTGCTCGCATCACGGCACTCGTGTTCATCGGCCTGATAGTCACCCTCGCCGGAGTGGTCGCGCTCGGCGCGTTCTCCCCGCTTTTCGCGCTGCGAGACGTCGAAGTGGTCGGGACATCTCGCATCCCGAGTGAGCAGGTGTCCGCGGTGGTCGACGGCCAGCTCGGCACCCCGCTACCGCTGCTCGACTTCGCCAGCATCGAGGAAGGCCTGGCTGCGCTGCCGCTCATTCAGACCTATTCGACGGAGAGCCGTCCGCCAGGCACGCTGGTCGTCCGCATCGTCGAACGGACGCCGATCGCGGTCATCACCACACAGAGCGGTTTCGAACTAGTCGATTCTGCTGGTGTCACCCTCGAGACCTCGTCCGCTCGGATCACGGGGTACCCGATCGTGGACCTCGCCGACGGCGATGTCACGAGTGTCCCCTTCACTGCGGCGGCCGCCGTCCTCGCCGCGCTCCCGACGGATCTGCTCGTGCAGGTCGATTCCATCAGTGCACGCACGACCGATGATGTGACTCTCGTCCTCGTCTCCGGCCAAAGGGTGGTCTGGGGAGACGCTGCCGACTCCGTCGCGAAAGCTCAGCGCCTCGCGCGATTGCTGGAGCAGCAGCCGGGAACGGTGAGCGAATACGACGTCTCCTCACCGGGCGTCGGCATCCTGCGCTGAGCCGCGCAATCGTGTGACCGAACGGCCGCCTCGAAAGTCTCAAGTGGCCCTTGAATCCACCTTTTCTGGCTCTTCTCCGACACGCGGCGAGTCTGCCGATCTCGCGAGCCTGCGCGCGTACCGTCGAATCAGAGAAATGCATACCCCGCATAACTTTAACCTTTAACCCGAACTTTAGACTTTCCCGAAAGCAGGCCCAAATGTCCAGTAATCAGAACTACCTGGCAGTGATCAAAGTCGTCGGTGTCGGCGGCGGTGGAGTCAACGCTGTCAACCGGATGATCGAGCTCGGCCTCCGTGGGGTCGAGTTCGTCGCGATCAATACCGATGCCCAGGCTCTTCTCCTCAGCGATGCCGACGTCAAACTCGATGTCGGTCGCGAGCTGACACGCGGGCTGGGTGCCGGCGCCGACCCCGAGGTCGGCAGGCGCGCCGCCGAGGATCACGCTGAGGAGATCGAGGAGGCCCTCGCCGGCGCGGACATGGTCTTCGTCACAGCCGGTGAAGGTGGTGGAACCGGAACGGGTGGCGCTCCCGTCGTCGCGCGTATCGCGAAGTCGATCGGCGCACTCACCATCGGTGTCGTCACCAAACCGTTCGCATTCGAGGGGAAGCGTCGTCAGTCGCAGGCCGAACGCGGCGTCGAGGCGCTGAAGAACGAGGTCGACACCCTCATCGTCGTACCCAACGACCGTCTGCTCGAAATAAGCGATCGCGGAATCAGCATCATGGAGGCGTTCCAGACCGCCGACCAGGTGCTGCTCGCCGGTGTTCAGGGCATCACCGACCTCATCACGACGCCCGGACTCATCAACCTCGACTTCGCGGACGTCAAGTCCGTCATGCAGGGCGCCGGTTCTGCGCTCATGGGCATCGGTTCGGCACGGGGCGCAGACCGGGCGATCAAGGCTGCTGAGCTCGCCGTCGCATCGCCGCTGCTCGAGGCGAGCATCGACGGTGCGCACGGTGTGCTGCTCAGCATCCAGGGCGGGTCGAACCTCGGCATCTTCGAGATCAACGACGCGGCCAAGCTCGTTCAGGAAGCGGTCCACCCCGAGGCGAACATCATCTTCGGTGCCGTAATCGACGACACGCTCGGCGATGAGGTGCGCGTGACCGTCATCGCGGCCGGCTTCGACGGCGGCGAGCCGAACTCGGCACAGCGCGAGGGGCGTCGTACGAACTTCGTCGAGTCCGGCGCCGCTGCCGGCGGATTCGGTGCGTCCGGTGCCATTCCGATCGAGGGAGCGACTGGATCGCAGGAGTGGGCTGCGGTGGCCGAGACCACGACGCTCACTCAGACCACCGACCTCGAAGCCGACTATGAGGACGACGACGACCTGGACATCCCCGACTTCCTGAAGTGAGCGTGGGCCAGATGGAAGGCCTTGCCGAGCGTCTCGAAGAAGTCGACTCCCGAATCCGTGAGTCGGCCCGCAAAGCGGGTCGACTCCCGGGGGAGCTGACACGTATCGTCGTCACGAAGTTCCAGCCGCTTGCGCTCGTCGAAGCGCTGCGCGTCCTCGGCGTTCGTGACTTCGGCGAGAGCCGTCATCAGGAAGCGCGGGATAAGGCGGCGTCGGTCGGTGGTGAGGTCACGTGGCACTTCATCGGTCAGCTCCAGGGCAAAAAGGCTCGCCAGGTGCGCGAGTACGCGAACGTGATCCACTCGATCGACCGTGCGAGCCTCGTCGATTCGCTTGCCTCAGACGTTGCGGCGACGCAGGTCTTCGCTCAGATCAATCTGACGGATGACGCCGACAGAGGGGGCGTCGCCCCGTCCGAATTGCTTCCGCTCGTCGAGGCGATCCTGGCCGCGCCCGGCCTCGAACTGCTCGGTGTGATGGCGATTCCTCCGATCGACGAGGAGCCCTCGTCGGCATACGAGAGGCTACGAACGCTGTCCGAACAGACCCGCACGATCGCGCCGGACGCGACCGCTATATCGGCGGGCATGTCTGGGGATTTCTGTGAAGCTGTTGAGAACGGGGCGACACACCTGCGGATCGGGTCGGCAATCACCGGGGAGAGGGCTGAACGGGGTTAATGTCGGAACTTGAAGCCACCCCGGAGGTCAGGAAAATGTCGAACCCCATCCGCAAGACCATGGTCTATCTCGGCCTCGCCGACGAAGACTACGAGCAGCAGCAGGCGCTCGAGCTGCCCGACAGCCCCGCCGGTCAGCAGGCACCCGCTGCGACCCGAGCAACCGTCACCCCCCTCCCGAAGCGCCAACCCCGCGTCCATGCCGTGGTGCCCGTAGCAGAGATGAATGAGATTCTTACCGTCCACCCGCGTCAGTACAGAGACGCACAGGTCATCGCCGAAAGCTTCCGCGAGGGCGTTCCCGTCATCATCAATCTCTCTCAGATGAGCGAAGCCGATGCGCGCCGCCTGATCGACTTCGCCAGCGGCCTCTCGCAGGGCCTCTACGGGAAGATCGAGCGGGTCACCAACAAGGTGTTCCTGCTCTCGCCCGCACATGTAGCCGTCTCCGGCGAAGGCGTCGGCGAGGTCGACGTCGAGGCCTCCTTCTCTTCCTGACTTCTCTTCGCGGTCCCAACCCGCCGCAGTGTCGAGCAACGGTACGCGATGAGCGCAGGCATGATGCCCTGCTCTCGTCGCGTACCGTTTGTCTCGTTAACCTCCCTGAACCCGTGCGACCGGCGGTTGTCGCAGCCGAGCTCTGATTGGATGATCACGTGACCGACATCTCTCCTCTGGCGATCGTCGGGCTTGTGCTCTACTTCGCGCTCCTGGCGTACTTCTTCGTCATGTGGGCACGGTTCGCGTTCGATCTGGTTCAATCCTTCTCCCGCCGGTGGCGCCCCCAGGGCCCTCTTCTGGTGGCCGCCGAAGTCACCTATACGGTGACCGATCCACCGATCCGGTTCTTCAGGCGGGTCATTCCTCCGTTGCGTGTCGGCCCCATCGCGCTCGATTTCGGCTGGAGCATCACGATGCTGCTGGTCATCATCGCGATGTCCGTCGCTGGCCGGCTGAGCTGACCGCTTTTTGTATTCTTGATTCGCGAAACGTGTGCCCCGTTCGGGTGTGAAACGCCCTCCGGGCGCTACCGTTGACCAGGCCCTACAATCACGAGTTCCCAAAGGTGGCAAAAGACATGGCGCTAACGCCGGAAGACGTCGTCAACAAGCGATTCCAGCCGACCAAATTCCGCGAGGGCTACGACCAGGACGAAGTCGACGACTTCCTCGACGAGGTCGTCGTCGAGCTGCGTCGTCTCGGGCAGGAGAACGAGGACTTGCGCCAGCGGCTCATCGCGAGCGAGTCTCGCATCGCCGAGCTTCAGCGCAGTGGCGGTTCTGTTTCTGTCTCCGCCCAGGATCAGCAGCCTGTCGCGACCGCGCAGCCCGCTCCGATCTCGGCGCCGACTCCGGTTCAGCAGACCGGGTCGCTTTCGTATCCGTCCGCAGGGGTCGACGCCAGCGCGATCGACCCGTCGAACACCAACAACCTCCTCCAGCTGGCTCGTCGTCTTCACGAAGAGCACGTGCGCGAAGGAATCGAGAAGCGCGATGCGCTGATCGCCGAGGGGCACGCCACCGCCGCTCGGGTCGTTGCCGAGGCCGAGGCCAAGCAGCGTTCGCAGATCTCGTCCCTCGACCAGGAGCGCACGCTCCTCGAACACCGCATCGACGAACTCCGCACTTTCGAGCGTGAGTACCGTCAGAAGCTCAAGGGCTACATCGAGGGTCAGCTGCGCGAGCTCGAGTCGAACAACATCGTGACCACCGGCAATTACGGCAATCTCAACGTGAGCCAGCCGCCGAGCTTCCAGGCTTTTGGTCAGTCCTGACAGCGGTTCGGACGCCCGCTCCAGACGGCGGTTCAGCGCGCGAGCGCTGATCCTTCTCACCGTCGTGGCAGCGGGCGTCTACGCGTTCGACCAGCTTTCCAAGAACGGCATCGTGCAGGGTCTCGAAGTCGGGGAGTCCATTCCTGTCATCGGCGATGCCCTCCGGTTCCATTACGTGCTCAATCCCGGTGCGGCGTTCTCGATCGCAAGCGGCTCGACGTGGATCTTCTCCGTCATCGCCGCGGCTGTCGTGGTCTTCCTCGTCTGGTTCTCCGGCAGAATTCGCTCCCGTGCCTGGGGAGTCCTGTTCGGACTTCTCCTCGGCGGCACTCTCGGAAACCTCACCGACCGGTTGTTCCGCGACCCGGGCTTCGGAATCGGGCACGTGGTGGATTTCCTCAGCGTCTGGGGGTTTCCCGCCATCTTCAACGTCGCTGATGTCGCGATCGTGTCGAGCATGGGGTTGTTCATCCTTCTGACGCTTCGTGGTGTCGGCCTCGACGGATCCCGGACTCCGACAAGCAAACGCTCCGGCCGCAGGGTCGCAGGAACGGACGGCGCGGACGGGACCGCGACACGAGTCGCGCCGGACGCGCTCTGATGATCGTCGGAGTTCCCAATGGCTGAGAATCGCAGCCTTCCCGTGCCGGACGGGCTCGCCGACACGCGCGTCGACGCCGCCATCGGGAAGCTCCTCGGCTTCTCTCGCACCGTTGCGGCTGAAATCGCCGAGAGCGGGGGAGTAGTACTCGACGGGCGCACACTCGGGAAGTCGGACAAGCTCCGCGCGGGCGCCTGGCTCGAAGTCACGTGGGAGGAGAAGGCGCCGCTGCGAATCGAGCCCATCCCGGTACCTGATCTCGGCATCGTCTACGACGACGACGACATCGTGGTCGTCGACAAGCCCGTCGGTGTGGCTGCGCACCCGTCCCCAGGCTGGAGCGGCCCCACCGTCGTCGGTGCACTTGCGGCAGCGGGATTCAGGGTCAGCACCTCGGGTGCTGCAGAGCGAGCGGGTGTCGTGCACCGCCTCGATGCCGGAACGAGCGGGCTCATGGTGGTCGCGAAGAGCGAGTCGGCGTACACGGCATTGAAGCGTGCGTTCAAGGAGCGCGAGGTGGAGAAGATCTATCACGCGCTGGTCCAGGGGCATCCTGATCCCTTCAGTGGAACGATCGACGCGCCCATCGGCAGGCATCCGAAGTCGGACTGGAAATTCGCCGTGACGGCGGATGGCAAGCCCTCGGTCACTCACTACGAGACGCTCGAGGCCTTCGCGTCGGCGACTCTGCTCGAAGTTCATCTCGAGACCGGACGCACTCATCAGATCCGCGTGCATATGGCGGCTCAACGCCACCCTTGCGTCGGCGACGCCATGTACGGCGCCGACCCGACGCTCTCCCAACGGCTGGGCTTGACCCGCCAGTGGCTGCACGCCATGCGGCTCGGTTTCCGTCACCCGTCGACGGGCGAGAACGTGTCGTTCGAGAGCGTCTATCCGCCAGATCTCCAGCATGCGATCGACGTTCTCGACGCCTAGCCGTCACCGCTACGGTGACGGGCTGCGCTGTCGGCCGTCGCTGGAAGACTCGTGCTGATGAACGATATCGAGATGGCCGAGATTCCCGCGGGCGACGTCTTGATGCGTGACGCGCGCCGTGACAGGCGATGGAGTGTTCGGCTCGAGCCCTTCGAGATCGGCGTCTATCCGGTGACTGAAGAGCAGGTCGCCGAACTGATCGGCGAGCCGGCTGTTCATCCGCGTCGCCCTGCGACGGAGGTGAGCTGGTTGCGCGCTATCCGCTTATGCAACGCCGCATCCGAGTGGGAGGGGCTCGACTGCGCCTACTCCTTCGACGGCGACCAGGTTACCTGGCATCTCGACTCCGACGGTTACCGACTACCGACCGAAGCCGAGTGGGAGCACGCCTGCCGCGCCGGTTCGACGGGGCCGCATTACGGTCCTCTTCCCGAGGTCGCCTGGACAGCGGACGACGGGGTGGCGACTGCGCAGGACGTCGGCGGCAGGCTGCCGAACCTCAACGGACTGTTCGACACCCTCGGCAATGTCTGGGAATGGTGCTGGGACCTGCTCGACCCGGTCCGTTACGACGACTATCGGGTCTTCCGGGGCGGAGGGTTCGCCGACGATGCATGGAGCGTCCGCGCCGATACACGCCGCGGCGGAGGACCGCGAACGCAGCACGACGATGTCGGTCTCCGGTTCGCGCGCGGAGG
>Ga0210040_10002391_pt1 | contig 26559 bp, 21 predicted proteins | sample CryGeyCG12114_NA_FD_185462 | JGI IMG/M metagenome (GOLD analysis project Ga0210040, IMG submission 185462) | Groundwater microbial communities from aquifer - Crystal Geyser CG19_WC_8/21/14_NA (SPAdes) (version 2) | ecosystem: Environmental > Aquatic > Deep subsurface > Groundwater | place: USA... | reverse complement strand
GTGGAGCCAAGGGGACTCGAACCCCTAACCCCCTGCTTGCAAAGCAGGTGCGCTACCAATTGCGCCATGGCCCCGGGCCGGCTGGGCCGGCGGTAGATCGTACGCCGGGGAGGGCCTCTGCAGCGAGCGAGCGCCTCTCAGCCCAAGGCCGAAGGAACCGCTGGCTGCGGCCCGCTCGACGGCCGGGAAGCTTGGTCCGGTGCACGGGTGGAGGCGCGCGTGGCCCTTCGACAAGCTCAGGGAACGCGGCCGAGGTCGCCAGCTGGTTCAGGTTCATCGCCCTTCGGCAGGCGCAGGGGACGTGCGCGGCGTGTGCTGCACATGCGCTCCACAGACTCGCAGCGCCCATGACCAGCACCTACGCTGGAACCCATGTGGTCGCAGCGTGAGGTGATCGACTACGCCTTGCAGCGGCGTCGGGTGCTGGAGGGGCTGAAGAGCCCCGGCAAGCGGCTGGCGAAGCTCGAGGCGTGCGACGCGGACCCGATGCTGCTCCGGGCGGCGAAGTACCACGGGGAGCAGGCCAAGGTGCCGTGCCCGGTGTGCCAGTCGCCCGAGATGTACAACCTCAGCTACACGTTCGGTGAGCAGCTCGGCCAGTTCTCGGGGCGGATCAAGCCGGTGACGGAGCTCGAGGAGATGGCGCACCAGTACGGCGAGTTCAAGGTCGTCGTCGTGGAGGTGTGCCTGCGCTGCAGCTGGAACCACATGATCGCCTCCTACCTCTTGGGCGACGGGGTGAAGCGCAAGCCTCCTCGCCGGCAGCAGACCGTCGAGGACATCTATGGCTGACCCCTCCTGGGGCCCGGTCGCCAAGCACCCGGCGGGTGCGCCCAAGCGGGGCAGCGCGCGGTGGTTCAAGCGTGTGGTCGGCGCCTTCGCGATCCTCGTGGCGCTCTGCGTGGTCGCCGGGGCCGGAGCGGTCGCGTACGGCTACACGGCGACCAAGCTGCCCAACCCCAACAAGGACTTCGAGACGGCGACGACGTTCGTCTACTGGGGCGACGGCAAGAGCGAGCTGGGCGACTTCGCCATCCAGAACCGGCAGCCGCTCGACTTCGACGACATGCCCGACACGATCAAGCAGGCCGTCGTCGCCGCGGAGAACCGCACCTTCTGGACCGACAAGGGCGTCTCGCTGCGTGGCATGGCCCGGTCGGCGTACGTGATCGCTCGCGGCGGGAGCCTGCAGGGCGGATCGACGATCACCCAGCAGTACATCAAGATCCTCTACCTCAACAGCGAGCAGACGGTCAGCCGCAAGTACCGCGAGCTGTTCCTCGCCTACAAGCTGAGCCAGCAGAAGAGCAAAGAGGAGATCCTGCAGGGCTACCTCAACACCATCTACTTCGGGCACGGCGCGTACGGGATCCAGGCCGCCAGCCAGGCGTACTTCAAGGTCGACGCGAAGAAGCTGAGCGTCCCGCAGGCGGCGGTGCTGGCCAGTGTCATCAACAACCCGACGGCCTTCGACCCGGACGAGAAGGAGAACCGGGCTCGGCTGCTCGACCGCTACCGCTACGTCATCGGGTCGATGGCGCAGACGGGCGACATCACGGCGGCGCAGGCGGACAAGTACAGCAAGTCGCTGCCCAAGTTCCCCAAGGTGTCGGTGAACGAGCGCTACGGCGGCCCGAACGGGTTCCTGCTCAAGATGGTCGAGCAGGAGCTGTCCACCGCCGGCTTCACCTCCTCCGACATCCAGGGCGGCGGCCTGCGGGTGACGACGACCTTCGACGAGGACGACCAGAAGGCCGCGGTCAAGGCCGCGGAGGACACCACGGAGCTGGCCGCAAAGGCGTCGGGCAAGAAGGCGTCGGGCCTGCACGCCGCCGTCGCCTCGGTCGACGTGAGCTCGGGCAACGTGCTCGCCCTCTACGGCGGCCCCGACTTCGTCGAGAACTCGCGGAACTGGGCCACGACGGCCAGGCCGACGGCGTCGACGTTCAAGGCCTTCACTCTGGCGGCCGGTCTGGAGAACGGCTTCAGCCTGCGTTCCCGGTTCCACGGCAACACGTGGGAGATCCCCGGCGACCCGATCCCGGTCCGCAACGAGAACAACGAGCAGGAGGGCTACTCCGTCGACCTCGTCAAGGCCACCACGGACTCGATCAACACCGCCTTCGTGGACCTGATCCGGCAGATGCCGAAGGGCAAGGACAAGACGCTGGAGATCGCCGAGAAGGCCGGCGCACCTCGGACCCGCGGCTGGGACGCCGCCGAGCGGAACATCCCGATCGGCACCCCCGAGGTCAGCCCGCTCAACCAGGCCAGCGCGTACGCGGCCTTCGCCAACGGGGGCACGCACGTCGCCCCGCACGTGGTCAAGGAGGTCAAGGACGCCGAGGGGAACGTGCTCTACAAGGCCGACCCCAAGGAGAACCGCGTGGTGAGCGGCGACGTGGCCGACGACGTCACGTACGCGCTGTCGAACGTCGTGGAGGCGGGGACCGGCCGGGCCGCGTCGGCGATCGGCCGCCCGGTGGCGGGCAAGACCGGCACCAACGGGGTCGACGTGGGCGAGAACGAGAACATCGTCAACTCGTCCTGGTTCGTCGGCTACACGCGTCAGATCTCGACCGCCGTGATGTACGTGGCGGGGAAGACCGGCAGCGCCAGCCTCGACCCCTACCGGCGCCCGGGCGACACCACGTTCTACGGCGCGACCTATCCCGTCCAGACCTGGGTCGACTACATGAAGACGGCGACGGACGGGCAGGACGTCGAGAAGTTCGACGACCCGGCGTACGTGAACTCCTACGCCCAGCCGACCTACACCCCGGCGCCGTCGCCGAGCGACGAGCCGACACAGTCTCCGACGCCCTCGGACACGCCGACGGCCACCGCCGAGCCCAGCCCGTCGTCGTCGCGCCGGCCGACCCCAAGGGTGACGAGCAGCCCGGGTCGCTGAGGCTCGCGGACCGATCTCCCGTCGGGAAACCTGCCCGAGCTGTCGTGCGGAAGTCGGTCCGGGCGACAGGTGCCGCTGGTAGGTTCCGGCGGTGACCGAGGTTCGCTCGACGCCGGACGTGCAACCCGCGCGTTCGGACGGCTTCGTCGCCGAGATGAGCCAGTCGCTCGGCGGTCCGCTCGGGCGCTACGCCGACCTGGTCCGCTCCTGGTGGAGCCCGGCGCGCGTCATCCTGGCCGTCGCGACCCTGACGTACGTGGTCGGGATGGTCTTCCGCCTGCCCTGCCGCATCACCGTCGCGGGCCAGGCGCCGGACGCGTTCCGCAGGCTCTGCTACTCCGACATCGGCCTGCTCTACGCCGACCGGGGGCTGCTGCAGGGCAACGTCCCCTACCTCGACTCCGGCAGCTACCAGGTCCTGGAGTACCCGGTGCTGACCGGGTGGTTCCTCGAGCTCGAACGTCGGATCACCGGCTGGCTCGGGGCACCCTCGGGCACCGGGCTGAGCCCGCAGCAGGCCGTCGACGCGACGCTCACCTTCGTCGACGTCAACCAGGTGCTGCTGGGGGCGCTGTTCCTCGTGGCCGTGTGGGCCCAGGTCCAGACCACGGTCGGGCGTCCGTGGGACGCGATGATGCTCGCCGCCGCGCCGACCGTGGCCGCGGCGTCGCTGGTCAACTGGGACCTGCTCCCCGTCGCGCTCACGGCGACCGGGATGCTGGCCTGGAGCCGGCGCCGCCCTGGCCTCGCCGGGGTGCTGCTCGGTCTGGGGATGGCGGCCAAGCTCTACCCGGTCTTCCTGCTCGGGCCGCTGCTCCTGCTGTGCCTGCGGTCGGGGCGGATGCGGGCGTACGGGGTGCTGCTCGTGGGCTTCGTCGTGAGCTGGCTGGTGGTGAACCTGCCGGTCCTGGTCCTGGCGCCGGACGCGTGGCTGAGCTTCTGGACGTTCAACGCCGACCGGACCGGTGACTTCGGCTCGATCTGGTACGTCTTCTCGCTCGCCGGGCACGAGGTGCCGCAGCTCAACCTGGTGAGCGGCGGGCTGTTCGCGCTCGCCTGCGTGCTGGTCGGGCTGCTGGTGGTCCTCGCGCCCCGGCGGCCGCGGTTCGGCGCGGTGGCGTTCCTGGTGGTCGCCGCGTTCCTGATGACGAACAAGGTCTACTCGCCGCAGTACGTGCTGTGGCTGCTGCCGTTCGTGGTGCTGGCACGACCGCGCTGGCGGGACTGGTGGGTCTTCACCTTCGGCGAGCTCTTCTACTTCGTGGCCATCTGGTGGCACCTGGGCGGCGACCTCGGGCCGGGCGACGGGGGCGCCGACCGCGTCTACTGGCTGGCCGTGGTGCTGCGGCTCGCGACCGAGGCCTGGGTCGTGGTGATGGTCGTCCGCGACGCGCTGCGTCCCGGGCGTGACCCGGTGCGCGCCCTTCGACAGGGTCAGGGCACGGCGGCGGGGGCTCAGGGGACGGCCACCGCCGCCGTGGAGCCTGCGACGACCGAGCCGAGCCACGACGACACGCGCCTGGTCGTCCAGGCCTGGCTGGCCAGCCGGGGGCTCATCGCCCTGGTCGCGCTGGTCCTCGCGGTGACCACCGGCCGGAACGTCACCGACATGGTCAGCAACTGGGACGTCCAGCACTTCGCCCGGCTCGCGGAGGGCGGCTACTGGGCCGACGCCGACGGCACCCTGATGGCGTTCTTCCCCGGCTTCCCGGGCCTGCTGTCGCTCGGGCTGGCCGTGGGCGTCCCCGTCGCCGTCACCGGCGTGCTCGTCTCGCTCGCGTGCTCGGGGGTCGCGGCCGGCGCCCTGGCCCGGCTCGGCGGACCCGTCGCCGCGGTGGCCTGGCTGTTCGCGCCGACGGCCGTGTTCACCGTCGTGCCCTACACCGAGTCGATGTTCTGCGCCGCCGCCTTCTGGGCCTGGGAGCGGGCCCGCGCCGACCGCTGGGTCCCGGCCGTGCTGCTCGCCGCCGTGGCCTGCACGGTCCGCGTCTCGGGGCTGTTCCTGATCGGGGCGCTCGCGGTGATGGTGCTCACCACGCCCCGCGTCGCCCTCGCTGACCGCGCGCGCCGCCTCGCGCTGCTCCTCGTGCCGGCAGCGGTCATCGCCGTGTTCGCGACGTACCTGCACGCCATCAGCGGCAGCTGGACCGCCTGGTACCACGCCCAGTCCACCGGCTGGGTCCGCGAGCTGACCTGGCCCTGGCAGTCGTTCCGCAACACCATCCCGGCGGTCGTGCCCGGCGCGTACGCCGACCACCCCTGGTGGGCGGCCGTGTTCCGCGGCGAGATGGTCTCCATGGCCGTCGGCCTGCTGGTCGTCGTCTGGGCCCTCGTGCGCAGCGTCAGGCTGCTGCGGGCCGGTGAGCGACCGCTCTGGGGCGAGGCGGCGTGGGTCGGGGTCCAGGTGCTGGCGTTCTCGCTGTCGTACTGGTTCTTCTCGGTCAACCGCGCCACGCTGCTCTGGTTCCCGCTGTGGATCATGCTCGCCGAGTGGGTCCGGCGCCGACCGCGGACGTTCGCGGGCCTGGTGCGGCACCGCACCCTCGTCGGGGTCGCCCTCGGGCTCGAGGTCGTGCTGATGCTGTGGTGGTCGTGGCTGTTCTTCACCGGTCACTGGGCCAGCTGAGCCAGGTCCCCAGCACGCCGGCAGCGTGGGGTCAGCGCCGGGCCCCTCGGCCGCCGCGAGGCGCTGCGCCTCCAGAGCTTCGCGGTCAGTGCGACCGAGCACCTGGTGGCGCTGGGGCACCGGCGGATCGCGCACGTCGCGGGTCGCCCTGCGCTCTGGTGCAGCCGCGCACGCCTCGACGGTTACCGGGCTGAGCTGCAGGCGGCCGGCCTGCCGGTCGACCCCGAGCTCGTGGTGGAGGGGAACTTCGACTTCGAGTCGGGCTTCCGGGCCGGCCGCCGGCTCCTCGGCCTGGCGAGCCCGCCGACGGCGATCTTCGCCGCCAGCGACCAGATGGTGCTGGGGGTGACGGAAGCCCTGCGTCGCGCCCGGCTGTCCGTGCCCGACGACAGGAGCGTGGTGGGCTTCGACGACCTGCCCGTGGTGCGCGACAGCACCGCACCACCCAGGCCGGGTGGCTGAGGGCGGAGCCGCCCGACGGCAGCCGGCCTCCGCCGTCTAGTTTGAGCGGATGGACTACCGCCAGCTGGGAGCCTCCGGGCTCCGCGTCTCGACCATCACCCTCGGCACCATGGGCTTCGCCGGAACCGGCTGGGCCCAGCCCGTCGGCAACCTCGACGTCGACGGCGCCCGCCGTCAGATCTCCCTGGCCCGCGACGCCGGGGTCAACCTGTTCGACACCGCGGACGTGTACTCCGCCGGCCAGTCCGAGGAGATCCTCGGCGCCGCGCTGGGCTCCGACCGCGACGACGTGCTCATCGCCACCAAGGTCCGGATGCAGATCGGGGACCTCGACGGTCCGAACGACCTCGGCCTCTCCCGCTACCACATCGTCCGCGCCGTCGAGGGCAGCCTGAAGCGCCTCGGGACCGACCACATCGACCTCTACCAGGTGCACGAGTGGGACGGTCAGACCCCGCTCGAGGAGACCATGGCGGCGCTCGACACCCTCGTGAAGTCGGGCAAGGTCCGCTACATCGGCGCCTCCAACTACACCGGCTGGCAGCTGATGAAGGCGATGTGGGTCGCCGACAAGGCGGCGACCGAGAAGTTCGTCAGCCAGCAGATCTACTACTCGCTGCAGGCGCGTGATGCTGAGTCCGAGCTCGTGCCGGTCTCGATCGACCAGGGCCTCGGCATCCTCGTCTGGAGCCCGCTCGCCGGCGGCCTGCTGTCCGGCAAGTACCGGCGCGGTCAGGACGACCCCGAGGGCACGCGCCGCTTCCAGGGCTGGAGCGAGCCGCCCGTGGAGAACGAGGAGCAGCTCTACGACACGATCGACCTGCTGGTGGAGATCGGCGAGGGCCACGGCGTCTCCGCGGCCCAGGTCGCGCTGGCCTGGACCCTGACGAAGCCGGCCGTGACCTCGCTGGTGGTGGGGGCCCGTACGGAGGAGCAGCTGGCCGACAACCTCGCGGCGGCCACGCTCGAGCTCAGCGCCGACGAGGTGGACCGCCTCGACACGATCAGCCTGCAGCCGCTCACCTACCCGCACTGGCACCAGGCCGCGGCCGCGTCCGACCGGCTGGGCAAGACGACCGAGGCGCTGCTCCGGCCGCACATCGGCTGAGGTGGCGGCCGGGCCGAGGTAGACGACCGGTTCTTTCGACTTCTGGCGAATTGTCCGGATCTCGTCTACCTTGGCCACAGGCGTCGTACGCCCGCTGCTGGTCCATCCGTGGGCCGGCCGGCGGGCGGCGGTCCTGATCGTCGTCGGCCGGGGTTCCCGTCTGACGTCTGTGCCGCGGGGGTGGCTCAAGCCTGGAAGGCATCGTGAGCACCTCCGCCACCCGATCGACCGAGACGTTCCGACGGATCCAGACACTTCTGGTCGCGGTCGTCACCGCCGGGCTGGTGATGCTCGTCTTCGGGATGATCACCGTGGCGGGTGCGTCGAAGGCGTACGGCGCCGAGGATCCCGCCTACAACGATGGCGTCGATCTCGGTGTCGCCGAAGACTTCTCGGTCCTGGGCGCCTCCGAGGTCACCAACACCGGGCCGAGCTTCCTGGACGGCGACGTCGGCGTGTACGCCGGCACGTCGATCTCAGGCCTCCTGCCCAACCAGTACGACGAGAGGCACGCCGCCGATGCCGAGGCGGAGTCCGCGCAGGCGGCCACGACCATCGCGTTCAACGACGCGGCCGGACGTCAGCCGACCGCGACCTACAACGACGATCCGCATGACTTCGGGGGTGCCACCCTCATCGGGGGCGTCTACAAGGCCGATGTGTCAGCTGGACTCACGGGCACCCTGACGCTCGACGGCAAGGACGACCCCAGCTCGGTCTGGATCTTCCAGATCGGCTCGTCCCTGACGACGGCGACGAACAGCAGCGTCAGCCTGATCAACGGCGCTCTGGCCTGCAACGTCTTCTGGCAGGTCGGGAGCTCGGCCACCATCGGCGTCGGGACCGACTTCGTCGGTACGGTGCTGGCCCGTGCGTCGATCAGTGCGCAGACCGGTGCCACGATCGATGGTCGCCTGCTGGCCCGTACCGGCGCGGTCACCCTCGACACCAACGTCTTTCAGTCCTCCTCGTGCTCGAGGGAATCCGCAAGCCCCAGCGCGACGCCGAGCGTGACGCCGAGCGTGACGCCGACGGACACGCCGACCGACACGCCGCCCAGCGCGACGCCGAGCGTGACGCCGACCGACACGCCGACGGACACGCCGACCGACACGCCGACCGACACGCCGACCGACACGCCGACCGACACGCCGTCCGAGTCGCCGTCCGAGTCGCCGACGGTGATCCAGTCGGACTCCGAGCTCGAGAGTCCGACAGCGACGAACACCCAGAACGAGACCGACGACGACAGCGACAACGGCACGGCCACTTCGACCACGACCTCGACCTCGACCTCGACGTCGACCACCCTGGCTCAGACCGGGACCGGGACGGGTACGACCGCCGTCGCGGCCGGTGGGCTCGTGATGCTGCTGGGCGGTGGGCTCCTGCTGACCCTCCGCCGGAGGGTCCGGCACCCGGGACGGCACGAGTAGCCGCGACGCGCTGATCGCGGGTGACCCGGCCGGTTAGGGTCTCCCGCGTGATCCCGACCGACCTGCCCCGTAGCTCACCAGAGTCCCAGGGGGTGGACCCGGCCGGGATCAGCGCCCTCCTGGACACGCTGGAGGCTGCCCCCGACATCGAGCCGCACAGCCTCGTGGTCGTCCGCCACGGGCAGGTGGTGGCCGAGGGCTGGTGGTCGCCGTACGCCTCCGAGCTGCCGCACCTGCTCTACTCGCTGAGCAAGAGCTTCGCCTCGACCGCGCTGGGGCTCGCGCTCGGCGAGGGTCTGGTCGACCTCGACGCGACGGTGCTGTCCTACTTCCCCGAGCTCGACGCGGAGATCAAGGACCCACGCAGCCGTTCCATGCGCGTCCGGCACATCGCCGCCATGGCGAGCGGGCACCTCACGGAGACGCTCGACCGGGCACTGGCGAACGATCCCGTCGACCTGGTGCGGGGCTTCCTCCTGGTTCCGCCGGACCGCGAGCCCGGCACGGTCTTCGCCTACAACCAGCCCTGCACGTACACGCTCGCCGCCATCGTCCAGCGTCTCTCCGGCCAGACCCTGGTCGAGTACCTCCGGCCCCGGCTCCTGGACCCGCTGGGCATCGGTCCGGTGGGCTGGCAGCAGCACCCGGTCGGGCGTGACCTCGGCTTCACCGGGCTGCACGCGACGACCGACGCGATCGCGCGGCTCGGCCTGCTCTACCTGCAGCGGGGAGTCTGGGAGGGCACGCGGCTGCTGAGCGAGGCGTGGGTGGCCGAGGCGACCAGCACCCAGGTCGCCAACCCCGACGAGGCGAACCCGGACTGGCGGCAGGGCTACGGCTTCCAGTTCTGGATGGCGCGGCACGGCTACCGCGGCGACGGGGCGTACGGGCAGTTCTGCGTCGTGCTGCCCGAGCAGGACGCGGTCGTCGCCATCACGGCCGCGACCCAGAACATGCAGGCCGTCCTGGACGCGGTCTGGGAGCACCTGCTGCCGGCCATGGGCACGGACGCGCTGGAGCCGTGGTCCGCCTCCGCGGAGCTGGACGAGCGGCTGGCCGGCCTCGCCCTCGCACCGCTCGCGGCCGAGCCCGAGCCGCAGGGCGCTCCCGAGACCTGGTCGGACGTGACCTGGCGGCCGGGTTCCTCGGGCGCCGTGCAGCCGAGCCTGACCGGCGTACGCCTGGTGCGCGACGACGACCGCTGGCGCCTCGTCCTGATCGAGGGCGACGACGAGATCCGCTGCGTCGTCGGGACCGGTGACTGGCAGACCAACCTGGCCGAGACGGCCAGCGGCGCCACCGGGGTGCCGGTCGCCGTCAGCGGGGGCTGGGTCGGCGAGGACACGTTCCGTGGAGACGTGATCTTCCTCGAGACGCCGCACCGCATCGAGCTCACCGGGTCGCGGAGCCGGTCGACCTTCGACGTGGCCTGGGTGACCTCCGCCCTGCGCGCCGGCCGCCTGTCCGACCTGCGGATGCCGCGCTCCACGGGTACGACGACCAGCGCGCTCCTGCGATGAGCGACGTCCAGGGCCAGGGTCCGGGCGAGGGCCGACCGCGGCCGACGATCGGGCGCGGCCTGACGTTCCTCTTCGCCGTGGCGGCCGGTGCCGCGGTCGGCAACCTCTACTGGGCCCAGCCGCTGCTCGACCTCATCGCCCGCGACCTCGGGGAGTCGACGGCCGACGCCGGCTGGCTGGTCACCACCACCCAGCTCGGCTACGCGCTCGGGATCCTGCTGGTCGTCCCGCTCGGCGACGTCACCAACCGCCGCCGCCTGGTCCCGCTGTCGCTGCTGGCCGCGGCCGTCGCGCTCGGCCTCTGCGCCCTGGCGCCGTCGTTCGGCTTCCTGGTCGCGGCGCTCGGACTGGTCGGCCTGGTCACCGTCGGCGGTCAGCTGCTCACGCCGCTGGCCGGGGACCTCGCGACCGACGCCGACCGGGGCGCGGTGGTGGGCACCGTCGTCTCGGGGATCCTGACCGGCATCCTGCTGTCTCGGACCGTCAGCGGCTTCGTGGCGGACGCGTTCGGCTGGCGCGCCATCTACGTCGGCGCCGGTGTGCTCGACGTCGTGCTCGCGGTCCTGCTCTGGCGGGCGATCCCGGACCTGGAGCCCAAGGCCCGTGTCCGCTACCCCGCTCTCATCCGGTCGGTCTTCACCGCCATCCGCCGCGAGCGGGTCGTGCGCTGGACCCTGGTGCTCGCGGGGCTCGGGTTCGGGCTGTTCACGATGTTCTGGACGGCGCTGACGTTCCTGCTCAGCAGCCCGCCCTTCAGCTACTCGGTGTCGACGATCGGCCTCTTCGGCCTCGTCGGCCTGGTGGGGGCGGTCGCGGCGCAGCGGGCCGGGCGCCTGCACGACGCCGGCTGGTCGGTCCGGGCGTCGGGCCTCGGCTGGGCGCTGGTCGTCGTCGCGTTCGGGCTGGCCGCCCTCGCCGGACGTTCCGTGGTGCTGGTCGTCGTGGCGATCCTGCTGCTGGACGTCGCCATCCAGGGCGTCAACATCCTGAACCAGACGCGGATGTTCGCCGTGTCCGGCGAGGCGCGCAGCCGCCTGAACACCGCCTTCGTCACGAGCAACTTCCTCTGCGGGGCGGTCGGGTCGGTCCTCGCCAGCGTGCTCTGGTCGGCCGGTGGCTGGCCGGCCGTGACCCTGTGCGGCGCCGGCCTGGCCCTGGTGGCCCTCGTCGTCTGGGCGTTCGGACGTCGTGGTCCGCTGGTCGTGCCGGCGTCCTGAGGCTGTCTCCGACCCCACCTACGATGGCGCGGTGCCACGGTGGATCGAGCTCGACGAACTAGCCAACCTGCGTGACGTCGGCGGCGTCCCGACCACCGACGGCGGGACCGTCGCTCCCGGGCGGCTGCTGCGGTCGGACAACCTGCAGACCCTGACCGACGCCGACGTCGACGCCCTGCTGTCCCTCGGGGTGACCGACGTGGTCGACCTGCGCAGCGACTACGAGGCGGACGCCGAGGGCCCCGGGCCCCTGACCAGGACCGACGTCGTGCACCACCACCACTCGTTCTTCCGCGAGTGGCGGGAGGGGGCGGGCGAGACCAAGCCCGACCCGACCGACGGAGCCGACCAGACCGACGGGGCCGAGGCCCGCCCCGAGGCCGTCCCCGACGAGGCGCTCCCGTGGGTGGACCTGGAGCCCTCGGTCGCCCTCGAGAACGAGGTCGCCGGGGTCTACCTCTCCTACGTCGTCGACCGGCCCGACTCCGTCGTCGCCGGCCTGCGCCACATCGCCGAGGCCGACGGGGCCGCGCTCGTGCACTGCGCTGCGGGCAAGGACCGTACGGGGACGCTGGTGGCGCTCGCGCTCACCCTCGTCGGCGCCGAGCGCGAGGCGGTCGTCGCCGACTACGCCGCGAGCTCGGAGCGGGCGCAGCGGATCGTCGACCGGCTGCTCGCCTCGGACACGTACGCGGAGAACCTCCGCGGCCGTCCGCTCTCCTCGCACCTGTCCCGGCCCGAGACCATGCGCGCGTTCCTGGAGCACGTCGACGAGACGTACGGCGGGGTCGAGCCGATGCTGCAGCCGCTGGGCTGGACGGCCGACGACACCGCCCGGCTGCGGGCCAAGCTGCGCGACTGAGCGCTGCGGGCCCGACGGCTGCACGTCCCGCGCGGGCTCAGTCCTCGCGCTCGGGGTCGAGGGTCACGTCGCGCGGCGGTCCGAAGATGATCGACGGCAGGTAGCGGCGCTGCAGCTCGAGGGCCCACCCGGGGCACCAGCCGTCCGTGGTGGTGCTGCGTCGACGCCCGTCGGTCGGCGGGCTGACGCTGCCGTGCAGCTTGCCGTCCTTGGCCCAGTGCAGGAGCTCCTCCTCCCACGGCCGCGCCTGCAGGGCACGACGCTCGCGCAGCGCGCGTCTCATCGGTCTCGGCAGTCGCCGAGCACTCCACCAGCTCTTCACGGACGGTTACATCGCTCCGGGCCGCGGAAGTGTTGCACCCCGGGGGAGGGGTGCGAGAACACGCCTACGGGGCTGTCGTCAGGACGACCGCGTCCGGTGTGGCGATGGTGAGCCGCAGCTCGACCGGTACGTCGTCGCCCACCGCCGGCGGGGTGGCCGAGCCGGGCAGGAACACCAGGCTCGACTGCATGTGCGGCGGCTCGAGGAACCAGCGCTTGCGTCCGTCGATGGTGAAGGGGCTGAGCGCGCGGCCAGCCGCCTCCAGCGAGCCGGTGGCCAGCGCCGTGGCCCGTTGGCGCCAGGACGAGGCCGACGTCGGAGCCTCCAGCCCGACCCCGTGGGACGTCCCGCCGGCGACCACCACCACCCAGCCGTTCCCCGGCACGACCCGCCCGCGGTAGCCGGCGCGCTCGCCGCGGCGTACCGGGTGGACGTCGAGCACCGTGGCCGTCGTCCGCCGCCCGGCGGCGTCGCCGAGCCAGAGTCGCGTACCGACCCGCGCGCGGACCGGCACGGGCCCGTCCGGACCGCCGAGCTCGTCGGCGAGGCGGCGGACCTGGTCGGCCGGGAGGTGGGAGAGCCAGAGCGTGCCCGGCGCGGTGGCGAACGCGGCGCGGGCCAGCCGTACGGCCTCGGCGTAGCGCCCCTCTTCGCGCAGCGGGAGGTGGATGGTCCAGCCCTCGAAGGTCACGTCCGCCAGCAGCGGCCCGGCGGCGGCCAGGTCCTCGGGCGAGAGCCCGTGCCGGCGCATCGAGGTGAGCACCTCGACGAGGACCCGCGGGCGCCCGGAACCCGCTGCGAGCGCGCGGAGGTCGTCGAGCCGGGACACCGTGGTGAGGACGCGCGGGTCGGACGTCAGCGTGTGCGCGAGCCCGTCGTCGCCCTGCTCGTACGGCTGCAGCACGACCACGTCGCCCTCGAACACGCCGTGGACGACACCGACCTCGGACGCCATGCCGACCGAGATCGTGTCCAGGCCGAGGCGCCGGCACTCGGCGGCGAGCCGGACCAGCCCGAAGCCGTAGCCGTGGCCCTTGACCACGGGCACGATCGCCGGGGTGTCGGCGACGACCGCGTCCAGGTGGGCCTGCCAGCGCGCCTCGTCGAGGCGGAGCGTGACGCCCACGTCAACGACGCTTCATGTAGAGGTCGAAGGCGCGGTAGAGCAGCGCGTTGAGGGGCAGGTCCCACTCGCCGAGGTACTCCACGGCCTGGCCGCCGGTGCCGACCTTGAACTGGATCAGGCCCAGGTGCGGGTCGTCGGCCTCGAGGCCCTCGGTGATGCCGCGCAGGTCGTACACGCTCGCGCCGGCCGCCAGCGCGTCGCAGATCATGCGCCACTGGATGGCGTTGCTGCCCCGCACGTCGCGCTTGGCGGTGCTGCTGGCCCCGTAGGAGTACCAGGCGTGCCGTCCGACGCGGACCCAGGTGGTGGCGGCGACGAGGTCACCCTCGTGGTGGGCGAGGTAGAGCCGGATCCGGTCCGGGTCCTCGGCCCGCAGGGCGTCCCACATGGTCTCGAAGTAGGACAGCGGGCGCGGGGTGAAGTGGTCACGCTCGGCGGTCTCGGCGTAGACGGTGTGGAAGGCGGCGAGGTCGTCACGGGTGCCCTGCGTGACGGCGACGCCGACCTTCTCGGCCTTCTTGATGTTGCGGCGCCAGAGCTGGTTCATGCCGGCGAGCAGGGACGCGGGCGTCTCGCCCTCGACGGGCAGCTGGAAGACGAACCGCGGCTGGCCGGCCGCGAAGCCCTCGTCCTCCGACGGCGGGTGCCAGCCGAGGTCGCGCAGCTGCTGGCGCAGGCTGGTGGTCTGGTGCTGGACCTCGTCGGGGACGGCCTCGCTGAGCCGGGTGATCCGTTCGTCGGCGATGGCGCGCTTGACCGTGTCCGCACCCCAGCGGCGGGCGACGACCGGCGGGCCGATGCGGATGCCGAAGGCGCCGGCCGCGCGCAGGTGGGCGGCCAGGGGGATGAGCCAGGTGTGCAGGTTGCCGCCGAGCCAGTCGATGGTGGGGCCCTCGGGCAGGTAGGCCAGGTACTTCTTCACCCGTGGGAGCTGCCGGTAGAGGACCAGCCCTGCCCCGACGGGCGCGCCGTCCGGGTCGGCGTCGTCGAACCAGCCGACCGACTCCGCCTTCCACTCGCTCTTGACCTCGCCCCAGGCGGGGGTCTGGAGGAAGGAGACCGAGGGCTGGCTGGCGTTGAAGCGGCGGTGCTCCTCGACCGTGATGGTGCGTACCGCGAGAGACACCCTGCGAGGTTAGTGGCTGGCCCGCCCCCGGACGCTCACCGTCGACCTCTGGCGTTTCCGGATCCCACGGGTTCCTGGCCGTGACCACGGCAGATCGGCCGAGGTGAGCGTCGGTTTCCCGCGTTAACGTGGTGCTCCGACCGCCCGACCAGCCCGACCCGCCCGCCCGGGCAGACGGGGCGCGGGCCGGCGGAGGGGGTCGTACGTGAGCAGCACGGGGTTGCAGGTCGACGAGGCGGAGCTGCGCCAGGGCCTCCTGGCCTGCCTGCACGTGCCGAGGTGGGTCGACGACGTGGCGGGCCGGGCGCCGTTCGCGTCGATGGACGCGCTGCTGGCGGTGGCGGCCGAGGCGGCGACGCCGCTGAGCCCGGCGGAGGTCGACGAGGCGCTGGCCGACCACCCGCGGATCGGCCAGGCATCGGCCGGCACCGGTGCCGCCGCGGCCTTCTCCCGGGCGGAGCAGGCGTCGAGCGCCTCCGAGGACGCCGACCTGGCGCGCCGGCTCACGACCGGGAACGCGGCGTACGAGGCGAGGTTCGGGCGGGTGTTCCTGATCCGCGCGGCCGGCCGGAGCCGCCCCGAGATCCTTGCCGAGCTCGAGCGCCGGCTCCGGCTGCCGCCGGAGGAGGAGGTCGCGGTCGTCGGCGCGGAGCTGCGCGCCATCGCCCTGCTGCGGATCCCGCAGCTGTTCGCGCACGTGGACGCCGTCGCGCTCGACCAGCCGGCGGGCTACGACGACGGGGACGCGGCCCGGTGAGCCCCACCTCGGGCCCGGCCCGGAGCAAGGTCACGACGCACGTGCTGGACGCGGTCACCGGACGACCCGCCGTCGGCGTGGCGGTCGTCCTCGAGCGGCGCGAGCCGGGCGGCTGGGGCCTGGTCGCGGAGGGTCGTACGGACGACGACGGGAGGGTCGGGCGCCTCGGGCCGGACGAGCTCGACGCGGGCACCTACCGGGTGACGTTCGCGGTGGCGGCCTACTTCGCGGAGCACGGGCAGGAGACCTTCTACCCGGAGGTGGTGATCGGCTTCACGCTCGACGACCCGGCTGCGCACTACCACGTGCCGCTGCTGCTGAGCCCGTACGCCTTCTCGACCTACCGCGGGAGCTGACCCGCTCCTCGAGGAGCACTGGTCGTCGGGCCCCCGAGCCTGTCCCGACGACGCTCATCGGTAACCCGGGATAGGGCGATGCGCAGGGGATGGGCCTACCCGCGCGGGGAACACGACGCAGGCCGGACGCATCACGAACCTATCCCGGGCGTCCGATGGAGAGAACTCCCGAGACCAAACGTAGCGGACGCGACTCGACTTCGTGTCCCTTCACCACAACGGATGTGACGGCTTCCTCGCGCAGCTCCATGAGCAGGGTGAAGAGCAGCGCGACGTCGGCCTCGGCCGGGTCCTCGGGCCACGCGCCGTCCTCCAGGCGGCGGGCCAACGGGGGAGAGGCGGCGACGTCGATCAGCACGAGATCCGCGTCCTTGCCCACGTCGAGGTTCCCGACGAGGTCGTCGAGGTCGAGCGCCTGGGCGCCGGCCAGGGTGCCGGTGTAGAGGAGCTCCGCCGGGTGCAGCGCCACCGCTGCGGCGCCGGGCTCCGACAGGTGCACCTTGTAGGCGTCGTTCAGCACGCCGGGGACGAGCCAGCGGTCGCCGGCGCCGATGTCCGACCCGACGGCCACGGTGACCCCGGCTGCGGTGGTGCGGCGCCACGGCATGGTTCCGGAACCGAGGAACTGCTGCGAGGTGGGGCAGTGGGCGATCGAGCTCCGGGTCTCGGCCAGCCGGGCGAGCTCGGCGTCGGTGCAGTGCACGGCGTGGGCGAAGATGCTGCGGCGTCCGAGCAGGGTCTCCCCGCCCGACCGTGAACCGGGCTCGAAACGACCGTCGTAGGTGTCGAGGTAGCTCTCCACCCCGTACGACGAGCGCACCGCGGCGACCTCGCCCCCGTCGGGCCCGGCGTTCTCGCTGAGGTGCGTGTGGAAGTAGACGCCGTGCGCGCGGGCGTCGCCGTAGAGCTCGCCGAGGCCGCGCAGGGTCCGACGCGTGACCGACAGGGCGAAGCGGGGCACGACCGCCACCTGCAGCAGCGCCCGGCTCGGGTCGTGGGCGCGGCTCAGGTCGGCGTCGCGCCCGTGCCAGCGGTCGATCTCGTCCGCGACGAGGGTGAGGGCATCGTCCTCGCTGGTCAGCAGCGGTTCCGCGGAGGCCGGTCCGGTGGTCTGGACCCCGCGGCCGCTGACGAGCCGCAGGCCGGCCTCGGCGTGCGCGGCGAACAGCGCGTCCTGCGCGCCCGGGAAGGCCGACCCGAAGACCAGGGCCGACGTCGTTCCCACGGCGACCCGACGGGCGACGAAGTCCGCCGCCGCGCGGGCGGCGACCGCGTCGTCGGCCAGCCGCGCCTCCGTCGGGAAGATGCAGTGGTCGAGCCAGTGCAGCAGCCGGCCGCCGCCGTACGCGGCCGTGGCGTGGACCTGCGGGTAGTGCAGGTGCGTGTCGACGAAGCCCGGGAGCACGAAGTCGGCCCGCGTGACCGGCAGTGCGGCGTACGCGGGGGGCAGCTCGGCGTACGGTCCGGTCCAGGCGATCCGACCGGCGTCGTCGACGACGAGGCCGCCGTCCCGGACGGAGACCAGCGACGCCACGGCGGTCTCGAGCCGCGCGTCGCCGGCGACGTGGAACAGGTGGCCCCGCAGGACCCGGGCGGTCACACCAGGCCGGTGTAGGCGTACCACGCCGGCCCGGCGTCGGGCGCGTCGTCGCGGGTGACCGCCGCCTGGATCAGCCCGTACGGACGGTCGTCGGCGTGGAAGACCTCGTTCGGGTTGTCGATGCCGAACGGTTCCAGGTTGTAGAGGAAGTGGTGCTTGTTCGGCGCCGAGAGCCGGACCTCCGCGACGACGTCGTACGCCTCCAGGACGGCGCGGCCCATCTCGAAGAGGGTCTGCTGCAGGGCGAGCGAGTGGAGGGTGGCGAAGGTGCTGACCATGGTCGCCTTGATGCCGGCGTACGTCGCGTCCCAGTCGACGTCGGTGCTGGTGAAGCGCCACCGGGCGACCAGCGAGGTCGCCATGATGCGGTCGTGGGTCGGGGCCAGCGTCGTGAACTCATCGACGTAGAAGTCGGCGAACTCCGAGCCCGTCGACTTGAGGATGACCAGGTCCTTGAAGCCCCCGGTGACCCAGGTCTGCTGGTCGTCCCCGGTGCCCTCCACGGTCACCGAGCAGGTCCGGACCTCCTGGCCCTTGCGGACGAACGTGTGGTCGTGCTCGGCGCCGTCGACCTGCACGCGTTCCCAGGCGTACTCCTCGATCTCGATGCGCGCGCCCTCGACCGGCGGCACGTCGTCGACGTAGTGCCGGGCCAGCGCGAGGCCGTAGCCCTCGAGCGTCTCGAGCCCGACCGTCTTGGCGTAGGCGTAGGCCATGTGCTTCTGGGTGTCGGTCGGCAGGACGTTGCGCTGGTCGCCCGCCAGGTGCGCGGGCGCGAAGTCGCCGCGCAGGGCGCTGGACACGTTGACGTCACGGATCTCGTGGCGTGCGGTGTCGCGGTAGATCCGCACGACCCGGTTCTCGGCCTTGCCGTACTGGTGGGTGCCCAGGATGATCGCCATGCTCGGGATGCTAGGACCCCCGCGTTACGGCCGAGCGACACCGCCCTCCGCCGTCTGGACACCTGTGCATCGAAGTCGATGCACAGGTGTTGAGCCCATTCCCGTCCCTCCGTCCACAGGGACGGCTCTCACCAGCACAGCGGAGGGTCGCGTCGCCAGGTTCACGGTGTGGAACCGCGACAACGACCTCCGGAGAGGATCCTCACGCTCGCGCTGCACCAGGCGGGGGTGGTCAGCACCGCTCAGACCGAAGGCCTGGGGCTCACTCGTGGGGTGCGCACCCGGCTCCTGCGCGAGGGCCGGTGGCTGCAGGTCGGCCGTGGTGTCTACTCGGTGTCCGGCCAGCCGCCCGGCTGGGAGGGGCTGGCCTGGGCGGGCTGCCTGCTCGGCGGAGACTCCGCCCGACTCGGACCGATCGCCTCCGCCCGCGGTCACGGGTTGCTCGACCTCGATCCGACGCCGATCGACATCCTGGTCCCGCTCGGCCGGAACGCCCGGGTCGCGGGACCCTGGACCTTCAGCCAGGAGGTGCCGCGGCTGCGGCGCTCGGCCACGGTCGGCTCGCCGCCGCGGCTGACGGTCGAGGACACGCTCCTCGACCTGTGCGCATCAGGTACGGAGACGGAGCTGCTGGGCTGGGTGACCACGGCGGTGCAGAAGCGTCTGACCACGCCGCGACGACTTGGGGCCGCGGCGGAGGAGCGCAGCCGGCTCCGCCACCGGTCGCTGCTGATGGATCTGGTCGCAGACACGGCGAAAGGTGCGGAGTCCCCGCTCGAGATCCGCTACCTGCGGGACGTGGAACGTGCGCACGGCCTGCCGGACGGAGCCCGGCAGCGGAGCAGGACCGGCCTTCCCTACCTCCAGGACGTCGACTACGACCCGTACGCCGTGCTGGTGGAGCTCGACGGCCGCAAGGGGCACTCGGGCTCCGGGCGGTTCCGGGACATGAACCGGGACAACCTGCACGTGCTCGCGCGCCGGTGGACGCTGCGGTACGGGTGGTTCGACGTCCTCGACCACCCCTGCCACGTGGCCTGGCAGGTCGCGCAGGTGCTCGTCGACGCGGGGTGGCCCGGCCTGCCCGTCCGTTGCCGCCGCTGTTCTCGGCTGGACGTCACGGCTTTGACACCTGTGCACTGAGTTCGATGCACAAGCGTCGAACCTGCTCCGATCAGCCCTGCAGGAGGCGCCAGAGGCGGTCGCGGGACATCGGAAGCTCGTGCGGGCGGACGCCGATGGCGTCGGTGACGGCGTTCGCCAGGGCGGGCGCGACCGGGTTGTACGGCGACTCGCTCATCGACTTGGCCCCGTGCGGGCCGAGCTCGTCGGCCGTGTCGGCGAAGTAGACCTCGGTGTCTGGGACGTCGGCCATCTGGGGGATGTGGTAGTTCCGCAGGACCGAGGTCGTCACCTCCCCGTCCTCGAGGACCAGCTCCTCGAAGAGCGCCGTGCCGATGGCCTGCACGACGCCGCCCTCGACCTGGCCGCGGCACTGCTGAGGGTTCATGACGAACCCGGCGTCGGCGGCCTGCACGGACTGCAGGATCTCGACCGCGCCGGTCGCGGTGTCGACCGCGACGCGGAAGCCCTGGACGTTGAACGCGAGCGAGCGCACCGCGCCGTCGCACCGACCCTCCGCCGTCAGCTCGCCGGTCGGACCCACGAGGTCGGCGAACGGCAGCAGCGTCCCCCCGCGCCGGAGCCCGAGGGGTTCGGGGACCCAGTCCTCCCCCCGGCTGCGCGTACGGGTCGCGGCCGCCGCGCGCAGCTGCGCGAGCAGCGCGGTGGCGGCCTCGTGGACGGCTCGGCCGGCGACCACGGTGCCCGTCGAGCCGAACGCTCCCGTGTCGTGCTCGGTCACGTCGGTGTCGCTCTGCAGCACGGTCACGCGGGCGGCGTCCGTGCCCAGCGCGCTCGCCACCAGCTGGGTGTGCACGGTGGTCGTCCCGTTGCCGAACTCGGCCGTGCCGACCCGCAGCGTGTACGACCCCTCGCCGTCGACGCAGAGGTGCGCCACCGCCTCGTGCCCGCGCGGCGGGATGGTGGCGATCATGGCCATCCCGACGCCCTGACCCACCTGCCAGGTCGGCCCGGGCGGGGGCTCGACGCCGTTCCCGCGGGCCAGTGCGGCCTCCACGAGGTCGAGGCACTGGTCGAGCCCGTACGACCCGAAGCGCAGGTCGTCGCCCTCGACGTGGGTGACGACGAGGGGCTCGTCGGGGGAGACCATGTTCTGCCGGCGGAACGTGAACGGGTCGATCCCGAGCTCGCCGGCCAGCTCGTCCATCGCCGACTCGAGCGCGAAGATCACCTGGCCGAGGCCGTACCCCCGGAACGCTCCCGACGGCAGGTTGTTGGTGTAGACCGCGGCCGCGTCGACCCGCTTGTTCGGCACGGAGTAGATCGCGACCGACTCCGAGCACCCGTGGAACATCACCCCGGCCGCGTGGTTCCCGTACGCGCCGGTGTCGGACAGCACGTCGACCGCCAGGACGGTCAGCCGTCCCTCGCGGGTGGCGCCGAGCGTCACGTCGACCCGGAACGGGTGCCGGCACGGCGCGACCGTGAGCTCGTCGGTCCGCGTGAGCTCGTACGCCACGGGTCGACCGGTGGCCAGCACGGCGAGCGCCACGAGGTCCTCGGTGAGGATCTCCTGCTTGCCGCCGAAGCCACCGCCGACCCGCGCGGTGAACACTCGGACCCGGTCGCGCTCCAGCCCGAAGACGTACGCGATCTCGTCGCGGACCAGGAACGGGACCTGCGAGCTCGTCCGCAGCACCAGCCGGCCGTCGCCGTCCAGCCAGCCGAGGCAGGCGTGGGTCTCCAGGGCCACGTGCGACACCCGCTGGGTCCGCCACCGACCGCGGACGACCGCGTCGGCCTCGCGCAGGCCCGCCTCGACGTCGCCGTGCTCGCCGTGCAGCTCGGCGGCGACGTTGCGGGCCGGGTTGGCGATCCGCGCGGCGACGGCGTCCTTCTCGCCGTGCAGCAGCGGGGCGTCGGCGTCGCGCGCGCGTTCGGGGTCGTGCAGGGCGGGCAGCGGGGTGTAGGTGACGTCGATCGCCCGGCAGCCGGCCTCGGCGGCCGCGACGCTCTCGGCGAGGACGGCCGCGACGCGCTGACCCCGGAACCGGACCACCCGGTCGAGCACCCGGGTGTCGTCGGGGTCGTCGAGCCGGTTGGCGTGCCGCGCCGTCGAGAAGGCGACGTCCGGCGCGTCGTCGGCCGTGAAGATCGCGACCACCCCCGGTACGGCCCGCGCCGCCTCGACGTCGACCCGCTCGACCCGCGCGTGCGCGTGCGGGCTGCCGAGCACCTTGAGGTGCAGCAGGCCGGGGACGGTGACGTCGAGCGTGTACGGCTCGCGGCCCGTGACGATGCGGCGGCCGGCCGGCGCGCCGACGGGCTGGCCCACCCCGTCGCCCTCGGACTCGCGCGCGAGCGGGCCGGCGGTGATGGCCTCCCGGATCGGGCGGTAGCCGGTGCAGCGGCAGAGGTTGCCCTTCATCAGCCGTGGCAGGTCGTCCTGCTCGAGCTCCTCGGCCTCGCCGAGAGCCGAGGCCGTCACGACCATCCCCGCGGTGCAGAAGCCGCACTGGAACGCGGCCCGGTCGACGAACGCCTGCTGCACCGGGCTCAGCCGGTCGCCGGTCCCGAGCCCGGCGGCGGTCGTGACGTCGTGGCCGGCCACCCGGACGGCGGGGTAGATGCAGGAGTGCACGGGGGTGCCGTCGACCAGCACCGAGCACGCGCCGCAGTCGCCGGAGTCGCACCCCTTCTTGACCTCGAAGTGCTCGAGCTCGCGCAGGAACGTCCGCAGGCACTGCCCGGGCCGCGGCGTCGCCTCGACGTCCCGGCCGTTGACCGAGGTCACGCCAGCTCCTCCAGGATCTCCAGCGCGAGGACGACGCTGACCGCCCGCCGCCAGTCCGCCGCGCCGTGCGCGTCGGTGAACCACGCGTCCACGGCCTCGACGTCGGCCTGCAGGCGCGGAGGCGGTGGCGGAGCGTCGTAGCGCAGCTGCACCGGCCGGACGGTCCCCGCGGTGAGGGTGAGGACGAACCCGCCGGCCGGTGGACGACGCCCGATCAGCACCGTCCCGGAGCGGCCGATGGGGGACAGGGCGATCTTGCGGTACGCCGTCCGGCTGGCCAGGGCGTCGGCAGAGATCTCGACCGAGCGCAGCACCTCGCCCAGGCGCAGGGCGTTCGTGGTGTCACCGGTGACGAACGACGCGGCCGGCATCCGGCGGTCCGCACCGTCGGGGCCCCAGATCAGCACCTCGGCGTCGAGCCCGGCCGCGAGGCTCGTCATCGGTCCGGCCGGCAGCGCGGTGCAGAGGTTGCCGCCGATGGTGGCGACGTTCCAGACCTTGAACGACCCGTACAGCGCGGTGCAGGCCTGGCGGAAGAGCGGCGCAGCGGCCCAGGTGTCGGCGTACGTCCGGGACAGCGCGGCGATCTCCACCAACGGGCAGGTGGCGGCCAGGCTCAGCCCGGACCCGAGGACGGTCACGGCGGGCCAGCCCAGCGTGGTGAGGTCGAGCAGCGTGGTGAGGTGGTCGTGCGGCTCTGCGAACAGCACCGACCCGCCGGCCAGGACGGCGACCCCCGGACCGAGCGCCGCGAGGTCGTCGCGCGACCGGACCGGCAGCACGGCGCTCACCGTGTTCTGGTCCACGCAACCATTAAAGGCGGGTGCCGTTTCACGCAGGTAAAGACCGCTCGGGTTCCTTCGTCGCCTGAGCCTCTCCCGCGCCCTGAGCCTGTCGAAGGGCCGGGGGGTCAGACGGACGGCCCGTCCGCGATCCGTAGAGCACCCCGCCGACCACCAGCACGCCCGCCAGCAGCTCGACCAGGTCGGGGACCTCGTCGAAGAACAGCCAGGCGCTGAGCACGCCGACGACGGGGACGAGCATGGCGAACGGGGCCACGACGCTCGAGGCGTTGCGCGAGAGCAGGGTGTTCCACAGGCCGTAGCCGAGCAGGCTCGCGACGAGGACGATGTAGAGGAGCCCGAGATCGGCCGGCAGCGCCTCGACGGTGAAGGCCGTGCGCAGCGAGTCCCAGTCCCGGCGGGGCCCCTCGAGCAGCAGGGAGAGCGCCAGCAGCGGCAGCGGCGGCACGACCGACATCCACAGCGTCAGGTGCAGGGGCCTGGGCGCCCGGGCCTCGCGGCTGCAGATGTTGCCGACCGCCCAGCCCAGACCGGCGGCGACGGTGAGCAGCACCGGGACGAGCGCGGCGGCCGAGCCCTCGGCGGCCCGGTGCACGGCGATCACGGTCAGCCCGGCCACGGCGACCATGACGCCGACGACCTGACGCGCGCTCAGCCGCTCGCGCAGGAACACGGCCCCGAGCAGCACGGTGAACGGCACGGAGGCCTGCAGCACGAGCGACGCCAGCCCGCTCGGCATCCCGATCGCCATGGCCACGTAGAGCAGGCCGAACTGGACGGTCCCCGTCCCGATCCCCAGCCCGAGGAACCAGCGCAGCGGGACCTGGGGTCGCGGCACGAGGAACATCGTGGGGATCGCGAGCAGCGTGAACCGCACGGCGACCATGAACAGCGGCGGGAAGTGCTGCAGCCCGAGCGTCGTGGCCGGGAAGTTCACGCCCCAGCAGACGACCACGACGAGAGCGAGCAGACGGTCTCGTAGGGGCACCCGACCATCGTCGGCGACGCCTCGGTGGGCGCCGCCGGATTCCCGAGGGATGGCCTCGGCCGGGGACCGCCCGGTGGGCCGGTCCCTAGACCGAGGTGATCTTGCCCGGGTTGAGGTGGTGGCTCGGGTCGACGGTGTCGATGACGCCCTGGACCATGGCCACCCCCTGGAGGGAGATGTCGTCGCCCAGCCAGCGGCTGTGCTCGGTCCCGACGGCGTGGTGGTGCGACAGGGTGCCGCCTGCCTCGATGAACGTCCCCTGCAGCGCCTCCTTGACCCGGTCGTACTGCGCGAGCGGGTTCGCGTCGTGCGCGAAGGCGAACGTGAAGTAGAGGCAGGCACCCGAGTGCTCCGAGTGCGACAGGTGGCACATGATCCAGCCGGTCACGCCGAGGTCGGCGTAGACCTTGCGGACGTTCTCCACCACCGCGGTGTAGAGCGGCAACAGCTTCGACCAGGGCGCCGCGGTCTCGGACACGTCCGCCGCCCCACCCCGGTCGAGCAGGAAGTCGCGGATGTACGGGGTGTCGAACTTCTTCTGGTCGTAGAGCACGGCCGGGCCCTTGCCCAGCCCGACCCCGCCGTGGGCCTTGATGATCGCGCTGACGATCCCCTTCTCGTGCGCGACGTGCGCGCGGCCGCCCTCGTAGCCGATGAAGCTCAGGCACGCCTGGTCGAGGTCCCAGCCGCGGCGCTCCAGCAGCTTGAACAACCCGTTGCCGACCGTCGAGGAGATCGAGAAGCCCTTGGACGCCTTGCGGGTCGCGAGCGACATCTGGGTCTCGTACTGGTCGCTCACGCGGGTGACCGACGGGTGCGCGTCGCTGGTCGAGATCTCCTGCATGGCCGCGAGGCCCGCCTCGAAGCTCGGGAAGAGGTAGGCCAGCATCAGCCGGTTCTCGGGGATCCGGTGCACCTGGACGGTGACCTCGGTGATCACGCCGAGGCGGCCCTCCGAGCCGAGCACCATCTCGCGGGTGCTCGGGCCCGTGGAGGTGCTCGGGACCCCGCGGACGACGAGCGTCCCGCCGGGCTGGACGACGCGCATGCCCCGGCTGATGCGGGCGATGTCGCCGTACTTGTCGGACTGCATGCCGGACGAGCGGGTCGCGACCCAGCCGCCGAGCGTGCTGTGGGTGAAGCTGTCGGGGAAGTGGCCCATGGTCCAGCCGCGCCGGCCGAGCTGCTCCTCCAGGTCCGGCCCGAGCACGCCGGCCTGGACGCGGGCCAGGCCCGAGTCCTCGTCGAGGTCGAGCACCTGGTCCATCCGGCCGAGGTCGACCGAGACGACGGTGCGGGTCTCCTCGGGCAGCGGGTGCAGGCTGCCGGAGATGTTGCTGCCGCCGCCGAAGGGGATGAGGACGAGGTCGGACTCGACGGCCAGGTCGACCAGGGCGCGGACGTCGTCCTCGCTGCCCGGGTAGACCACGGCGTCCGGCACGCGGGGGAGGTCGGCGGCGCGCAGCCGGAGGAGGTCGCGCAGGCTCTTGCCGTAGGTGTGGACCACGCGGTCGAGGTCGTCGTAGGCGACGTGCGTCGCCCCGACGGCGTCGGTCAGCCGACCGCGGACGTCGTCACCGATCCGGGGCGCGGGGACGTGCAGCTCCGCGATCGACTTCGGGGACTCCGGGGCCTGGGTGATGTCGATCCCGACGGCCCGGCTGACGAAGGCGGGGAAGGCGGGCTTGTCCTCCCAGTGGAAGGAGACGCCCTCGACGCCCCAGCCCCACCACTTCATGTGCTTGACCGCCGGCATGGCGCCTGCCTCCTCGCATGACCTCGGGTCCCGAGAAGGACCACAGACGAGCGTATCTGCTGTCTCCGACGGCCGGACCGTCGCGGAGCGGGCGTCAGTCGCGGGGGAGCCGGCGCGGCACGTCGCCCACACGCGCGGCGTGGTCCTGCGCCTCGTCGTAGAGCCCGCGGACCTCCTTGGCGATCCGCTCCGAGAAGCCGGCGACGGACTCGCCGTCGTCAGGCCGCATCGGCTCGCCGAAGCACACGTAGATCGGCGGCCTGCCCTTGCCGGGCCAGGTCCGCCCGTACGGCATCGCCTCGGACGCGCCGTAGATGGCGATCGGGAGGCAGGGCACGTCGCGGCTGATGCAGAGCGCGGCGGCGCCGGGCTTGAAGTTGCCCATCTCGCCCGTGCGCGAGCGGGTGCCCTCGGGGAACAGCAGCAGCGGCACGCCGTCGTCGAGGAGGCTGGTGGCCAGTCCGCGGCGGCCGCGCAGGCCGGAGCGGTCGACCGGGAACGCGTTGAAGAACAGCGCGGTGAGGCCCTTGCGCCACCAGACGTCGAAGAAGTAGTCGGCGGCCGCACCAGCGGCCACGTAGCGCCCGAGCTTGCCCGGCAGCGACCCGATGATGAGCGGCGCGTCGAGGTGGCTCGAGTGGTTGGAGACCGCGACGTAGGGCCCGCGCATGCCGTCGAGGCGCTCGGCGCCGAGGACCCGCACGTCGGCCTTGTGCCAGATGAAGGGCTTGAGGACCCCCCGCTGGGCCACGAACCGGGCGCCGGCCATGACCGGCGAGGTGTAGCGGCTTCGGCTTGACACGT
>Ga0210040_10002390_pt1 | contig 26559 bp, 29 predicted proteins | sample CryGeyCG12114_NA_FD_185462 | JGI IMG/M metagenome (GOLD analysis project Ga0210040, IMG submission 185462) | Groundwater microbial communities from aquifer - Crystal Geyser CG19_WC_8/21/14_NA (SPAdes) (version 2) | ecosystem: Environmental > Aquatic > Deep subsurface > Groundwater | place: USA... | reverse complement strand
GCATGCATTCCTGGATTACTGGACTGGATGACCGGGAAATACTTTGTTTTCCTTTTCCAGGAACTGTGATTACTGCGTACAAGGTTCTAATAGTTGGTCTGTAGCACACTCATTACTATAGTATAAATACATATTCGATTGGTAACTAACTATAACTAATGAACTACTGTACTCTTGAACTAATCTTAATCTGAATGTTCATTCAATAGGATGATAAACACAACGTGTCATAGGCATTCGAAAAATTCCATGAGCTCTTTGTCAGTTGCAGTTCTACTGCATGCCTGCATGATACTTACAAAGATCGTGATTCTTGAATATAACTGTAAATGCATGCACTATGCAGAGGAAGACTGAACTGTACACATAACACATGTGAAAACCTATAGGTCATACCCGATATGTTGTTGCTGGACATAGTTAGCTCAGTTATAGTTAGTTAGCAGCCGTAGTAAAAATAGTAAAAAAAAAATTGAACTTGTCCTGTCCATGCAAATGTAACTTGATTAGTTTTTGTGGGGTTTGAGTGCTAGTATATTGGTAAACAGGCGCTGGATAAGTTACTTTGTATAAATGATTCTGAGCTTTGGGGAATCAATGACTCTTCTGTGCTCATGGTAGACATGATGGAAATGTTTCGTTTTTCGTGTTGCACGACCTAGCCTCATCCCCTCATGACCTTTTTATCTCGCCTTGCACCCAATTGCCAAAGTATCGTACATTTAGGTATGTAGCTATTTTTTATATTCAATAACTTGCTTTCTCACCCTATTTGTAAATTGACTTTAGTTAGCCTCACGGGATTTTTTTCTTTTAATGTTGCCATTAATTTTCTCATGCATGACTTGCAAGTGAAGGAACAACTCCAACTCCACTGACCCTCCTTTTCTTATAGTAGCCTTATTCCAGTGCAATATGCATATGCTATTGATTTTTAATCTGTGTAAAGATAAGCTCTACCCGCTCTACCTTTGTTGGCTGTGTATTTATGAGTCCAGTTCATTCTAGCTCAAGTTATTTGTAAGTAAGTCAAGATCGTCCATTCAGTAGCAGTTTCCTTCATTTTTGGCTGATTCATAGTATAAGCGATCGTTCTTGTAGTCATACATACATGTAGTTAACTAAAAAAAATCAAGTTAGTTGTCATTCCAAGGGGCCGAAAGTAGCTTTTTTTAAAAAGATTTTGATTCTGCAGACTGTCCATATCAAATCACAAGTGATATAGGACTGTGAGAAGATGCCATAATTTCTTGACAAGTTTCAAAGTTTTATTGACTTTTGATAGCAGACTATAGATAGTAAATAGTAGATGTCTATTTCAATGTAGCAGACAAACAACATGACTAACTAAATATAATTGCAAGTGGACGAACATCGTCACCATTCTTGTGGAAACAAAGACTTTTGACTCGACTGGCATTTGTTTTGGATAGTCATTATCTGGTAAGGTTCATTTTTACAAATATTTGTTCATACAGTATGGTCATTGTGCATATTCAAATCGAATTCATGGGACCTCGCAGCTTTGAATTTGCTCAGCCTGTGAGATCAGTTGTAACTAATTAAAAGCATATTAATCAGCCTGCTCAATGACTTAAGATTCGTTTGACGCCTCAAAGCGATGAAAACTCGAGCATTTAGAGATATCAACTAGCAATGTATATCGATATCCCAAATATGTTCATGAGTAATATTCTTGAAAATGGGTGCAACATCTTCCAGATAAGATATATCACCAAAGTATAAGAATCCCATGTAGCCGGTTCACATAGTTAGAAAAATCCGACGAACAGCCCAGAGTTAGAGGAGATAATAAACGTAAAGGCTGTCCACTGAATTTTTTCTGGGACATATTGTTTGCAGATTACTGTTCGTGGGTAACGGGATTGGGACACAAATGGGAATATTGTAGATATACAAACTAGTAGAGGGTGTGAGGAGGATTACAAATCCATGTTTAGGAATATCACTCAGGGGGGAACATATTACTTTCGGCGTCCGTTGTGCGCTGGCTTACTTCCGTGCATTTCCTCTATCCATACTCGTCTAAATGAACTACAATTTTTAAAATAAAAAGTGCATGACCAGTGACGTGCAGATGTAGGTCATGCAACGTAAAGCGTGACGCACTTTAATCCTATTGAATTCCATGAATAATATTGTGGTGCATGAGTTGCCATAGATATTGATTAGAATGCGTGCTCAGCCGACAAATTAATTCTAGTTGTAGTTAGTCAGTTGAATGAAAACTGTGGTATATGATCATCCTGACGAAAAGAATTGTGCCAAAGTCGGAAGTCGGAAGTTTCAGTCTAGTAGTACAAGTAATAAGGGAGTTTATAATTTGTTGCTCTCTATGCACTATGCATACAACAGGAGGTACAGGAGCAATGGTGAATATGACGAGCTACGGGAGCATCAACAGTGATGCCAGTGGACATGATGAAATAAATGACAATGAACATATTGACTACACGGAGCCCATCCCCTCGTCATACCAGATGGACAAGATGAGAACTCGACTAAGATTTTATTTCATGAATCCGGTGGACAAGTGGCACACACGAAAGCTCTTCCCGTACAAGTTGGCAGTCCAAGTGATCAAAATCCTTTTTGTCACATTTCAGGTAATTTAAATCAATATCATATAAATAGATGGAGTGGTCACCAATTATCTATTCAATCCTATGGCAAATCTGTATTTTTTTACGCTTTTTGGTACGCAGCTCACTTTGTTTGCCTCGTTTCGGTATGCAAATGTGAACTACACGTGGGACAATCGAATCGCCTTCTCCCATTTATTTCTCATGGATTGGGACGCAGCTCGAGAAGTTACTAGTTATCCACCACCCACTGGTCCGAATGCAGTTTATACCAAAGAAGCTTTTTACAATCACCTCAATTTTGCCGTTTCTCAGGTAAGTCCAATCACATGTGCTTATTGACGTGGACGGGTGCCCAGGGATGACATGATTAGTGACGGAAAGTTCTTTTGGCTTATACCTTGCAGTACAGTAAAGTGGAGGAATTGGCCATCGGTCCATATTTTTTCGACTCTTCAGATGGGACAGTGGCTCCCATCCACTTCTGCACTGACAGTTATGAGAGCGCTGTTATTTTTGGATCAAATGAGAGCTATGTTTTTGATAGCAATACGGACGAAAACTGTGTAGAAATCGGCCCTTCTGATATCACTAGTGGAAATTTTTCCATGGAAGCTTTCCTCGCCAAAAATAATGCCAGCGTGTCGTTTTCCAGACTTTTAGAGGCCGAGTTACGTTTCAATTTGAAGACAATCAGGTTTCATTTGTATGGACCCTTGAAGTCACCCGACTGCTACAGGTTCAATATTTCGGTACGGATACCTTCACAAAGTTACGATTGTTGGTTGCTCTTGCTTGACAACTGTTGGTGGGCAATGTTATGTGACTTTAATTTCTGTTTTAGATTCATTTCGACAACAGAGATCATGATGGTCAAGTGCTTTTGTCACTTGAAGCCACTCCTTCTAAATTGCATTGCAGTGGCGAAGTAGAATTCCTGGGTATTGTTCATATAAGTGTCATTTTGATCTACCCTTTTTTATTGCCAATGCAGTCAGTCTAATTTTTTAAGCTCTTTTTCAGATGAGAATCGTCTGGATAGGATTGGACGAAGTGCTATAAATTATATGGTGATACTGCTGTGTTCCGTTTCTTTAATTCTATGCTGTCGTGCTATTTATCGAGCTCAGTTGCTAAAAAAGGTCAGTTAGTATTAGTTGGACGAGTTCCTTGAAATGAACAGTGATTGAGTGATTGGCTTGAGTGAATGCTAAAATTTTATTGATTTTCTACTTTCCAGGAGACGGTCTCTTTTTTTAAGAAAAATTTCCAACGGGACTTGAGCATCCCGGAAAGACTGGAGTTTCTCAATTTTTGGTATTTAATGATGATTTTAAACGACATATTCATAATCAGTGGGTCTGCCTTAAAAGAGGAGTTAGAAAACAATGTAAGGATTTCTAATCCATGCCACGCCTATATATTCTTATTTCCTATTCCTACAACTTACCTGGCTTATATGTTTGGATTTAGGAAATCACTGGTGAGCCATGGAATGTATGCAGTCTTCTTCTAGGTGTGGGCAATATGCTAGTGTGGTTCGGAATCCTCCGCTATTTAGGATTCTTCAAGACATACAACGTCCTCATTTTAACTCTACAACGTGCAACTCCTAATGTACTCCGATTTTCCTTATGCGCTCTTATTGTGTACGCTGGATTCACATTCTGTGGTTGGCTCATTCTTGGTCCGTATCATATCAAAGTGAGTTGCACATGTGATTTTCATTTCAGATTTCTCGCTTGTAGAATCATGAAATCCTATTGTAACCTCAGTCAACTCGTTTTTTATTTTATCCAAACACAGTTCAGCACACTATCGATGACCTCGGAATGCCTTTTCTCCCTGATCAATGGGGATGACATGTTTGCCACATTTGCGGGCATGTCATCGAAATCAACCCTATTGTGGTGGTTCTCCCGTCTCTATTTGTATACGTTCATCAGCTTGTTCATCTACGTAGTTTTGAGTTTGTTCATTGCTCTCATCATGGATGCTTATGACACAATCAAAACATACTACTCCAAAGGCGTGCCTCGAACATTCTTGGAGGAATTCATTGACGGATCCGAGCAAGTTCATCATGAAACCTCGGCTCAGTATTGTTTTGTCCAGCAAACCAGTCTAAATGAAGAGGCCACGGGCGAATCATCCGCAGCAGGCGGCATGTTGGACACCATTGTGGAGACTCTGTGTCGATGCAACTCATCGGAATGCAATAGCAGTGGGGGGAGCAACATGAACTCGTTCAAGTAAGTTAATTATTTCCGTCCCAGCTAAGGTCGTTGTTGTTTTTTTTTCAAAATCTATCCATCAATGATGAGTTAATGCACGTGAACAATACTGTGACCTCATTGTCTAGGAGTTCGGATGGTCCAGAAGAAGAGCGGCAGCCATTAATATGAACCTCCAATCTTTTGCCGTCCTATGCACTGGATTTTGAATGGACCCAAAGTCGTTTAAACTTGCCATTATTTTTTATTAATTCTTCTCTCCTTTGAATGTGGTTGAAAGTGGAAGGAGGTGTAACCCTTTTTTAACTTATGTGGCCTGCTATCCTAGTTTTGTATGCAAAGTTGTGTTGTTATTTTAAAGTGATATTAGTCAAGTTTTGTGGACGGTGGAAAGGTTTTTTTGCCATCTTTCTATTTACATGCATGTTTGTTTACTGTAGTACGGCATTTGGCTTATAGGATGTTTTTGAGTATATTATTTTGTAATGCACTTTGGCCGCGTGCGTGGTAATGACATTAGAGGCAGAAGAAAGTAGTAAAATTCGACTATCCTTTTCGGGTTATGATTACAAGGAAGAGAATATTTCACATGACACGATATATCAGCTTTCTAGTATTATTAGACATGAATTTCTCGAGGAAGGGAGAGAAAATATGTTCATGTATTTTTTGAGAAAGTATTACTTTTCTACACAAATACTCACGCAAATAGGTGCATTCTTGTTTTAAGTATCACAATAGTTTTAAGTGACGTTTAGTTTCAAGTGCGCCCTACGACACAATTATTTGAATAAAGTGCGAGTACACTTGTAAAATTCAAGGTGGTTCTGGTTCATAAAACTATAGTATTTATTTCGCGTCTCAATCTCAATCAACGTTAGTAATTACGTATCAAACCTAAAATATAACAGTCTCATGGGAATAAAGATAAAATCACATAAAACTAAATTGATTTGAATCTCACTTCGAACAGTACTTGTTGTCGATTCCTCCCTCCATTAAACTAACTTATAAGGCTTTTTACAGAGGCAGGGAAACAGAAAAATATAACATACCATCATCAAAGGTACAAATGATTCATTGGTGTTTGCTCGTCAATTTGGTTCATTACCCTAAGCTTTAGCTCTTTTACTGAAACAACGTTACAAAAATTTCGATTTTTCAGTAGGTTCATTATTTATTTTGCATAAGAGGTGCACGCACTAGCAGTGCTACATAAGGGTATTCACGAGCGCCGGGGAAACGGGGTATAAAGGTATTAGGGTAACTTTTCTCCATCTAAATACATTGAAAAAAGTTACCCTAATACCCTTATACCCCGTTACCCCGGAGCTCGTGAATACCCTTATTGTCTACGCTGTATATATATATATCTACTTTTATGACTACACCTCAAAACAAAATAGTAAATCAGAGCAAGAAAGAATCAAATTAGGTTGTGTGCCTGAATTTTCTCCTTGATCATGGCGCATTCCTCAAACATGTCTTCGTCGTTCCGCCAAATCACTTCTCCCTTGTCATGATTTTCCAACTTTACATATATTTCATCATTGTTCTCGAAATCTGCTGCCTTTCGAGGTATCACGTGGACATGGACGTGCTGTATTTACAAAAACGTTCATCTCAAGCTAAAACAATCAGGCATACTGACAACTGACTAACTGACATAGGATAATGATTAATGATGTCACTATTATTTACCGAGATTGTTTGACCTGCATCAGGTCCGTCTTGGATATTAACTGTGGACGAGGAGGCCCCATGAACAAATTCCATGATTTTTTGAACCGAGGCTGCCAATGTAAACAAATCATTGCGCTCTTCTGAGTTTAAATCTGTTACCCTTGCTGCTCTCCTTTTTGTGATGACTAGCACATCTAAAAAAATTATAGCATTAGTCAACTAGCCTTGTATAATACATGATTGACAAGAAAATGAAAACTAATGATGCTGCTCACTTACGTCCTGTGACAATACATTTGCGATTGACAGTTGCAAACGAAAATACACTTTCCAGAAAAATTGCCCGTTTCGGCACTTTAACGTGTCCAAAAGGATAAAAGTCAGTATTTTCTGTTTCATACATCGGGACGAATGGACAGTTATTGGTAGTCCTTAACTCATATAACTGTGGACGTCGATGTTCCGCTACCGGCATATTTTTTCGAGTTTTGTTCAGCAGTTCCAAACGGATTTGGGCGAATATGACTGAGTCCTTGTCAGTAGCTTCTGCTATTACTTTTCCCCATGGATCTATAACCTAAAAAAATAAACCTCATGGTGTCATATCAAAACCAAAATAATCTCATCTCATATACTAGCAATGGCAAGTTTGGGCTCAGCAAACCCAGCGCAACGTAACGGAACGAGCCTGGGATTACCGGACCACCATGAGATTTCGTATTTAGTTTCATCAATCACAGTTAATTAGTACCATAGAATGTCCATAAGACCCTCTTTTTATGTTATGTTGTCCATATTGAGCTGCTGCGACCACATAGCATTGGTTTTCGATTGCACGAGCCCTAAGTAATGATTCCCAATGAGCTGTTCCCGTAGGTACAGTGAATGCTGAAGGAAATGTTAAGATGTCTGCCCCTAATTGCCTGAGTTTGCTTGAAAACTCTGGAAACCTTAAATCATAGCACTAAAAAATTTCAATTAGAATTTTGAAATCGTCTCACACCAGCACTGGGTTAGGTAGTTCATCTACCAACAGCTAACGATATAGTTCAGAACTCACAATCCCCAATCCAATGTTTCCTATAGGAGTAGAGACTGGATCTACAATTTCTTCTCCAGGAACCACATATGACGACTCGCGGAGATTTATGTTTTCTTCAGGAATCATGACGTCGAACAAATGCGTTTTTCTATACACAGAGACGATTTCCCCTTCAGAATTGATGACTACGTGGGCATTTTTGATCCAAGGAAGTCCATTGTCATTCACTGATTCCTATAAAAAATTAAAATGGACTACGATGATCTTTAAACATGTCTCGATCTCGCTCACGCCTGCAAACATTATTATTACTTGTTTTTCATGAAATCCACCGAGAGAAAGCCACAACTGATGAGTATTGGCAATCATCCTCCAGAACTTCATGATAGGCCCTTCCAACGTTTCAGATAGTTCCTGGGTCTCTTGAATAGTACGCCCAATAAAGTCAAAAGCCTCTGGCACAAATACCATCTAGGAGAATAAATATTTAGGTAGTCGATAGAATCGATAAGTATCTATGCATTGTATTTTAACAATAAAATATTGAAGCCTACCTTTGCCCCTTTATATTTCGCCACAGCAAGATTATCTAAAAGACTTTTCATGTTCATCCATTTGCTTTGAGTGGAGGTCATTTGAACGACAGCTATTATGTCACCATCTTCTGACAACGCTTTCGCGTTTTGTAAATTATAATTTATGGGGATCTCATTAGCCATTTTTATTCCGGTATTTAAGTGGGACTCTTGAATATTAGTTTTAGTCGAAGAGACCTGGTTTAAATAAGTTGAACCGATAGTAGAACTTGTAGAACGTGTAAACCGGGACTTGAAAATATTTCTAACTAAGAATGAACGAAGACAGGTGGCTGCGAACATCAATTGAACCTTTCTTTAAAATTCTTTCAACTCGATTAGTACTACAGAAAATTTTGCAAACAGACTACACGTCTTATGGACAGTATAGAATATATATTTCTATTGGACAGTTATAGAAGTATCTTCAATTCCTCAACTTTCTGCACTTTTGGAGTTCTGACTCGTCGTCAGTGACGACTCGACGAGAACGACTTATCTTATTATTAATAAATTAATATCCCGAATTCACGCAGCTCCCGCGGAAAATAAAGACATGCGAGATGAAGACAGACGACACTGACAGCTAAGAAACCAGACTAATAAGACTATCAGCGAACAGCGCGGAATCTACATTAACCCATAGAAAAAAGATATACTATATACCGAAGCTAATTTATCTAACCGAAGCAAGAGAAATGAGGATACCTGAAGTGAATTTGAGAAGTTTAGACGACGATATTTTAAATTGTTTATCAGATTTCGGAATAATTCAGGGTATTTCTTTATATATTACTTTACAACAATGAGTTTTTTGCACGAATTATAGAATGAAAAAGACGAATTTTTCGATTTCAGAATATATGATTATTAAGGCAAATCATAGTCTGAATCACAGTCTAAACTCATCAGACTTGTCGAATTAAAGGAAACGAAAAATTTGAAAATTTAAACTGCTGTGGACATTGATTACAAAAAATACACTCCCAACACATACTTTATAATGTGATCTATATGGTGAAAAGAATATGTTCTCTCATGCTATGCTATGTTGTCTCTGAAATAAACCGACTTTCAATTTCATCTGTTTAAAACATTTGGAAAAAATGACGAAAAGCAGGTCTAAAGAAAAAAATCTGAATTACCATGCTGTGTTTTGAAAAACCTCATTGTGGCCGAAAATTCTTTTTAAATGCTAAGCAATATGCTTCAGATGTGAATTTTTTCCTTTAGTTTTACACCAGGATGTACTTATAACAACCCATAGAAAAAGATATACTATACTACTGTATAATGTAACTATGTAACTGATTAAACTGATACAACCTACAACCATACCTGACAATTAATTAGTTGAATAAAGCCGAATTATTATTATTTTTAACCTGAAAATAAAATTCACATTTTTTATTGCTGATCAATTGGAATTTTAGGAATCGGAAAAAAAATTGCTAACCTTACTTAACAAAGTTGGTGAAGGTTTGAATTTAAAATTTTATGTTCGCACCATCATTATTTTTTTCAAAATTTTCTACACCCTTTTTTCAAATTTTAGGTATAAAATCCTAAAATAAATAAAAACGGCCGACAAAACTAGGTTTTGACCTTAGGATTTTTTTAAATCACTATTCTTAAACTATTCTTATTCGATTTTTGGAATAAACTTGTAGGGCATATCTTGATTCTCATTTTCAAACGTCAGTTTCAAGACTATATATATCTCAGGCGTCAGGCATTATATGCAAGATCGGAAATCAGAACCGGCCCACTACTTTTGTGCTCCATCCATACACACTACACCTGCAGTAGATGAGTTGAACATTCGTCTCCATATATACAGATGAGTTTTGTATGGCCAGCACGGCCAGCATCTGAAAATGCAGCTTTGTGGAGGAAGGGGGAGGGGGGCAGGTTTTTGCAAATTTTCACAGTTCATGTATTCGGCTGGGATGGGAGTTATAATAATAGAGTTTATTGCAGATCTTGAATCCATATTTCCATATACAGTATTATTTAATTACTTTCGAGAGTCAGTGCAGTTAGTCAGAATTTCTTTTTCCCTCTGGTACAATATGATTTTTGGAAACCGACTAACAGTTAAAAATGGCTAAAATTGTATCATTGTCACAATTAGCTACATGCTGTTATTATAGAAATCGCGTGGAAAATAGTTTGGCAGGAAAAGTGTGATGATAGCGTAAGATCTCCTCAGTCACTCTCGTCCGTTTGTGCAGAACGCACGTCCCTAAAATGTTCTCTCCCTCTCTCTCTGTCTTGCGTCTTTGTGATATTGTGAACATTGTGAGTCACTATAACTTACTAACTAACTATCTAAACTTGCTAGAGAATTATTCACAGGGATACCATTTCCCATGTGCAGTTCCTTTCAAAAACTGTTTGTTTACACAAGTTCCATGCATGTAATTATATTGCGAGTGCTGCATTTCAATTCGGCAGAGCATCTTCCTTCCTGGATTTACAACTGTCGTTGCCTGGCCATTCAATCTCCACATTTGGTGAGAAAAAGGGGTCCCAAAATATTCATATATGTATATTCCTTGCTATCCTTACTGGGCTCTTGAGATAAAATACAGGTATATGGACATTATTAGTTAGTATTCCTGATTCTTGTATTTTGAAGAAGCAATTTCGGTGTGATAGAGAAAGAGCCATTCATTGTGAATTACGCATGGTGACTGAATTGTGAGCACTGAATGAGTAGGTTGTGTTGTACCTGTGTATACATACAAATGTTGATTATCATTTTTTGTGAGTTGCTGCTGAATTAGGATTCCATCTAATGCGTGGCTTATACGTGCTAAAAAGAAGTTTACTCATGCAAATAAGTGACCAAAAATATGAAGTAAGGGCTTTTCACGCACACGTTTTCAAGTTCAGCCAGTCAGTTAGTGAATGGAATGCCTGTGACATTCACACATTTCATACACAATGTATCATCTCATTCATCTCCGTCCTAATGTACCGCAGACAGACAGAGAAGAGGAAATTGGGTGACTTTTTGTGTGCATTATGATGTAAGCAACTATTTTACACGTTCAGAGTTCAGAGCATATTTAAATATTTTGACACACCATGTAATGTATAGACAGATCCGTTTAAATTTGGGATACAGGTGTAATTTGTGATTCCGACAGCTAGAGAATGGCACACATTGTATATTTGTCTTGTAAACAGCCTCATTCATTATGTGACTATATAGTATGAGAGAGTAAATGATTGTAGTATATAGACAATTGGTTTCGCCTATTTCTGCATGCCAAACAAGTTTGGAAACAAAACAACGAACCAACTACTGTACTCTACTGTTTTCGTGTGGTTGCGGCAAACATTATTATTACACTTAAAGCTATGCATAAAATTACAATCTCCCACGAGTCGTACTAATGACTGACGGCAACTAAAGTTTTGTCGATAATATAATATTCAGCTTTCAACATGCACACTCGTGAGCATATAAAATGCAGTGGCTCTTACTGTGGTTGTGAGTAATCTTGATGGAATCTCAAATTGCAGTAAAAAGGGGGTGGGCCAATCCGGCAGCCGGCCATCAGTTTCCTCCATTTCACAAAATATAGCCCCAATGTTGTTCTCTCTGTGCACACACTTGCAATATGCTTGTGCATCTTACAAACAACTAACTAACTCCTGATTAGGGTGTGCAATATTAATTATTCTTCTTCCTATCTGAATGCATTGTTTGGGTCAAGGGATAGGTAGAGAAGCTGGCATGCCAAGTCATCCTCCACAAACAGTGTAGCTCTTTTAATTAGATTTGGTGAACACAACTAATGTATTACGATCTACGGTACGTGTTGGACAAACTGCTTTTCTTTGGAACACACTGTGAGTGCCGCACATTATCATACGAAACTTTAACCAAAGAGCAAATTTTTGACATGCAAATACTAATCTAAGCTAATATAACTAACTAACTCAATCACTATGTAACATGTGCTTTCCTCCTTTTTGATGGAAAAAAATACTTTTGCGAAAATTTGAATCATTTATCGGGAGTGTTTTTTTGCTCTTTTTGAATAAAAATATTTGGTGTTGCAAATATTTGTGTAGCCTGGAGTTGGAGTGCGACCTATGTGGCTACAGTGTGACTCATATGAGACTCCCCTCCTGTCACACACACTGCATAGCATTTGCTATAGTAGCCCATTGTAGCCCGCTTCTAGAGATGGCTGTCGTTTACTTCAAGTCAGTTACTATAAGTTAGTTAGTTCGTTAGTTAGTTAGTGGAGTGGAAGTGAGCTTATATGCATGTAGTCTGTGAGATGCGTACACACAGGGAGGGAGTGAAGAGTGGATGCACGGGCATGGACCCCCGAAAACTACCATGCAGTGCATTCTCTCCCTGTCTGTCGTACCCGGGTAAAGTTTCCCCTCTCTCATTCATTACGTGTGTGTACTGTGAGCACGCGGGTCCATGATCCCTGCTCGTTCCTTCCTTCCTTCCTTTTTTATTCTCTCATCCACTCCCTCAGCAGTAGCAGTGAGTAATTCCAAACTTAACTCGTACAGTATATATACACACATTTCGTTTCTCTGTATCTGTCTGGCAGTCTATGAGTGTTGTGTATAATGTAAGAGCATTGGGCTGCTTTTAAGAAAACATAAAACAATCACCAATTTTTTCTCAGCCAAGAGATGCACACATGTTTAAAAGCTCGCAGTGATTATGGATTGTGCATTTTCCCTGCAAATGGCCACCAATCAGCCTCTAAGAAATCTAGACGGAACATAATGAGATTGCATAATGATAAGGCATTAGAGGCAGGACTATGGCAGGGTCACTATGACATGCAAATCCGACAGCTATTCGCATTTACACGCACTTGGTTGGTGATCTTTATTGAAAGGAAGGAGCAGAATGCTTAATAGTAAACGGCATGAATTGTAAAATGTAGTGCAACCTTCTGTATCTTCTATTTGGTTGGCCATATGAACAATCTGGATATTGTTAAAGTCAGTTATAGTTGGGATGGCACAACTTTTAGTGCACTCAACATTAGATGATGGCTATAAACCTTTTAGCTAGTTAGTAGCTGGCCAACACATTATAATTCAGTATATAATTCCCACATGGCTCATGCACAGATGGTGGCAGGAGGAAGGAAAGTTAGTTGCATAAATAAATGGCAGCTAACTAAATAGATTGCCAATTGACATGCACATGAACGTGGCAACAGGTATATAACAACACTATGAACATAACATACACAATACACATGCAGGCGTCACAGGTCGTCCAATTGAGCTTATCCTCTGGAATACGTGCACAGGGCATTTCTATAGATCAGGATCGATGGACAAATAATGAGATGTATGTGGACCAATGAGCACATTACATTTATGTGCACATGGGTTCCAGGAAGTTTCCAATATAAATATAACTAAACTCTCAAGTATGCACAGGCACTCGGATCAGGTATTGGCACAATTTCCCACTAATAGTGTAGCTAGATTGACTGGACAAATGTTAGACCAGTTTGTAGAGTCATGAGAATGCATAAGAAAACAAGCCGCCAACGGGACCATAATCATAATAGTACACCGTGTGAATCAAATGCCGTTTCGTATCGCCTAACCACAGAATTAGCTAGTTGAAAAAATGTGTATAAATTATCGTAGTGTTTATGAAATGTAAATTTTTTGCAGTCATACCAATATAGTTAGTGAAAACAAACGAATTGAAGGGACAAAAAATGTGACTCTTCTCCATCCAGACGTACAAAGCAAACATATGGGATCACAAATGGACTCAAAGCTTCAATGGAATGCCAAGTTTTTGTGCTCATCTCATTCCTCTGCTTGTGCTCACTCAACTAACAACTAACATGCTAATGCTAACTAACGCACTAGCACACTAGACTATGAAGTTTAAGATACGGTTAGCAAAGTGGAAGCACAGGGAGTACCATTGTTTGTTTATGCATGGACCAAATTTGTGATTTATTGCATTCCTCTTTTACAGCTTTCAATTGCTCTCTGTCTGTGTACACTTGTGTTCTTAATGGGATGATAACAATAAATGCATTTGGTTGGTACGGTACAGCTACAGCTCATGGCTCATATCATATCTCACAGGAACGAGCCCTAATATTTACTATTACTATCATTCTTACGATCATAATGATTGTCCTTACATTTTACATGTTGTTTTTGTTCCTAACTAACTGTATAATGGCTCTCGGTCGAGTGAATTCATTATCATCAGTTGATAGTGATGAGAAATAAAAGAAAAGTGAAACTGTGCACATGTATGTAGGATTGTCTTGCTAAAAATGTGCACACAGTCTATTTAATGTCTCGTTGGTTAGTTTTCCAATGGGAGCCATTTGACACTGATTCAACTAACAAAAGTTTCTATTACATTTTAGCGGCTGCTGAGCTTTGACACTAAAGATCTGGCTCGAGTATTAGTTAAATACGTTGGTGCGAACATGTAATTTGAGGTGCCATTATAGTTGATTCAGTTGGTGACTCTTATCTTATTCTAATTGACCTCGGTCGGGGTCAACTGTTTTGCTGTTCACCCATCTTCAATTACATGGCTGCCATAGTTTTAATTATCCCTCGTTGGGAATGATGTGTGCTTTTGTATTGCAAACAATTAGTGATGATGATCTAGTTCCAACATCCATGGATTCGGTGAGTGTGAAATGTGTTGATAAATCTCCCCAAGAGCGTTCATTTCCACACCAGGACCAGACTCATGCATACGCACAGACAAGGCTCAGGCTGCTATATATCTACGCAGCCACGGAACACAACATGGACAACATGGAGTAGTATACTGTGAATAGTAAATAGTACGGGTAGTGTAGTCGTGGAGAGTTAGTTAGTTGGCGTTAGTTCGCACTATATATACCATGGTAGTAGTTGGTTTCACTTTATTTTTGGCTTTTCTCTCCATTTTTTAACCTGGAGATCTGGACTGGCTGCTGGGCTGAGAGTGAGAGTGCTGGCTGCGACTAACAACAACACTCACACATGTGCGTGTCGAATGGGAAAATGAGATTCCTTTTCCCTTCTCATTTTCACTCACTCACTCGCTGCCTCAGTCACTTGCAGTGTGCAATAATGCTCCACTAGATCCTACTATATAGATCGAGTTGCTCACAAAGCTCAAATCTTGTATCTCATGCAGTGCCATTCAAAACTTCTTGTCAACCTCATCTTGGGATTCTGATGAACCCAGCTTCTTGGGAGCCCTTCCAAATGTACTATGTAATTCAATTTTTGGGAATGAATAAACTCACTTCACTTCAACTTCCATTAAAGAGTCCCATTTCGGTCATGAAGCCAGAGCATGTATTGTAGTTTTCTTGTACAATATTGACAGTATATATGATTCCCTTGTTTCAGATCTGAAAATGGGAACCAGAGAGAAGAATGCGCACTAATGCGCCGTAACTTTTGGTCCCGCAGCGGTCATGAGTGGAATCCCCCAGTTCTGCATGCAAAATGGTCGACTTGGCTCCAGCTCAGACACTAAACATGCCAATGCCAAGACTTCACGGTAAACCCCATTTCCCCAAAAAAAAACTCTAGTGTACATTTGAAGCCTATATAGGTTGTTTTGAAAAACTACTAAACTACTAAAAGAGAATGTTTGATGGTTGTTTAGAAAAAGTAGCTACTCTTCCTCAGGAGGGACAAAAAACTGCTCAGGATCTCGATCGTCATTAGGATCCCCTGCACATGCCAATGGGAGCCAAGTGGTGAATAAGTGCCAGTCTGGAGCCGTTCCTCCGAACACGCTCCAAATCCCCAACTCGCCGGGCAAATCGATGATTGAGAAGTTCCAACTGTTTCGTGCCAAAAGTAATAAGTCCAAAGACTTGGGTCCGTCTCAAAAATGCTCCTCCAGTTCAAGTGGATTCAGTTCCGCACGTTCCGAAAAATCTGACTCTTCGGGTGAACTCGGCAATCAACACCAAAAGTAATGATTTAACAACTTCAAATAGTACATCCTTCATACAGAATACGATAATATTTGCCTACACATTCATTCCATAAACTAGAAAAACTTTTTTCAGTTCTCACATTATTTTCTCCAACAATCTAAACTCAGCTGTCATTATTTCTGTCCATCCTGTATTTTTTTAATACCATAATTTTTTGGTTGCACAAGTTTTCATGCCAGTTTTGGGTTTTCAGGAAAATAGAGGTGCTGGTCACCTTAGGGACAATAAATCAAGGAGCCCTTGCTCCCACAGGACCTGTGGACATGAAAAGCTACCGAACCAAAGTGTCCAAGTTGACTGCACATAGACCTGACCCTTGCACAGTGGCCATGAATTTGAGATCCTCCGGAGCCTCAGTCATCAACAATGACAATAATAACGGATCCAAGTCCCAAAGTGTCGAGTCCTTGCCCTTCAGTGTGCAGCAGAACAATCACAGGGGCGGTGGCCAAGGGAAATTGACGGTGGGCACATATCAGGGCCACCCCAGTACTTCATCCGAGGTGAGTGGAGCCACCATACTGCGCATGAAGGGCAACAAGAGCTCCCTGCCCAGTGCACTGGCCAAAAGTCAACAGTACAATCGATACTCTGCCTCTGGGATCCCCATGCGTCACTCAATGTGTCCAGACGAGTCCTCCAAAATCCTCAACTTGACAAAAGGGGGTACGCATAGTAGTTAGTCAAGACACTCTCATTTCAGAATACACTCATTGCTCATATCAATCTCTGTTCAATTCTCTTCCATGATATTAGGCACAGGAATACCAAAACCCACTGCAGCCGTCAAGGGTACCTCCAAAACCATACCAACATCAGAACCTGAAGGGGCCAATCTAGCCTGGTATCCTCAAAACGGGTCCTCCAAACCCAATAAAATGTTCAACAACAATGGGATACGACGGAATAAGCAAGATCAAGTGGCCATGGTCTCACCAACGCCGAACTTCATCCCTGGGGAAGAGATTGTGAAGCAATCTCAGAAGAGCATCAAACATTCGGCGGAAGCGTTAGTGGAAGTGGCTGCCAACCCCCCGCCCCTCAACAACAATAACAACTGCAGGAGGGAGGCAACTCCTCCTACTCAAAAGGGGCTCCCAATGGAGTCGGAGGATTCTGAAGACTTGGCGCTTCTGAACGTGAAGCCCATGGAGCCTCTGAAACGGAGTTCCCCCTACAAGTACAGCACCAGTGGGACCAACAACAATAATGGGAAGCACCAGCAGCAGCATAGGGGCTATCCCCCAAAATCCACACACCACTTTAACAATCCTTATGGGAATCTCAATGGGCAACCAAGGGAGGGCACCAGATATGTCTTACCCAATCACTATTCAACCCACAATGGCACAAGTAATACCAAACCGATTATATCATGTCTACTGCCCTTTGCATGCATTCACAATACATTTAGGAAGCCAAACTTAAACTAATTAATTGTTCTCGCAGGTTTGAGACAAGAAGTATGGCTGTGCGACAAAGTCAAAGGGCCCAGGACTGATCCACCCAATAAAGAGCCCAATCTGAACAATGGGAATGGCCCAGGGAATGTGAATGACAGTGAGCCCTGTAAACCCAGTGTCAGTGAAATGATGCGCAACATATTTGGCCCAGAGAGTTGCAGTCTGCAGCAGTTGCAGTGCACTCCTTCCGGGGGCAGAGGCCGACGCAAAGTGAAGATCTCTGGCGGCACCCAGACCAACATGGATGAGGAGTTCAAGGATGACCATGAGCAGCAAGCGAGTGACTCGGATGTGGACCTGCTCTTTGGTGGGTCCAAGGGCGCCACCAACAATCGCAACTCATGCAATCTCAACCAACAGCAAAAGAGTCAACAACAATTGGGCCGAGTGCTTCTGTGTGCTGACAAGTCGCTTTCCCTGACGGGCTCCGTGGCCTCTCAACTGTCCGAAGGGCTCAGGGACAAGATCCTCAGCTCTCAGAGTTTGCCCAAAGGGAACTACAATGAGTCCAATGGAGGACGATTACGGACCAGGAACCATCACATGAACTGGGAGGAAGAGTCCGTCAAAAGTCAGCCTCCCTTAAGTTTATACAATCACCAAGGGGGGGATGAGGTGTACTCCTACTTGGGGGGCTATGCCAGTTCTGTGATGACCGAGCCCATTCGATCTGAAGGTGACAATTATAAGTTCATGCATACGAGTCTTTGTAAAAAGACAGTGGCTGTAGTGGTCCGGGAAGAACTGTGTAACCAACCATGTTTGTACATACTGCTTCTGTTGAATAGGTGACCGTGGATCCTGCTTGAGTCTCGTGTCCACCACCTTCTCCAGTTACAGTGGCCACAATAGGATGGGCGAGTTATCCAACGGAGTATCCAAAGGGGATCCTAATGGCCACAGGAGTGGAGCAATCGAAGAGTTGAAACGGGTTCGCAGGGAACTTCGCGATATGAAGGACAAGGCGCGCATTCTAAGTCATCAGCTTCAGTCCAGTGTAAGTTGTTGCTTCCTCCAATATGAAGTGTCCACGATTCGGCCTCAAATGATCTAAGACTATTTACTTCTGATGGTTATCTCTACAGGAACGGGATCGAGAGGGGATGCGGGAGCGCTTGGAGACCGCAGAGCGACTGTGTATGGATGCAGGGTTGTCCTCGGAAGATCGTCCTTCAAATATGACGAGTCGACAGTTGTCCACAGACTCCATTTCTTCAGACCACACGAATGTCAGTAGCAGCACCACCAACAAGGGTCAGTATGACCACTTTGACCATCAGTCGGGTAAAAAGAAGAGCTCCAAACATCGCAGTTGGGTAATCAATCAAAATCATCGTGTCTCTATCATACATAATGTAGCCAAGGCTGAGCGTATTTCTGACATTTGTAGTTGCGGAGCTCATTCACGCGAGCATTTACGAAGCGTAGCAGCAGCGTGGGAAGCGGTAAATGCTCGAATGGGTGTGCGGACCATTGCACTGACTTGATGATGGTCAGTCCAGGCAATAATAACAATCAGTGTGGTCAAGTGGAGTCCAATAATGTGGGAGGCTCCCTTCCCCAAATCCCCCAGGAGTCTCTGAACGCCCCTGGGGCCAACAATTCTTCTCCGTAAATAAGCTTTTATTGAACTCTCACTACTCTCAGGAGCTTCTTGTTGTCTGTCTGCTGCATAACGGCATATTTTTAATTCCATGTGTGTTTTTATGACAGTGTGTACGAGGAGATGGGCGGGCCGGATGACATGTTCTTGGATAACAACAAGAGTGGACTGACCAGTGGTCTGGAGAAGTTGGTGCGTGAGAAAGAGATGGCGCTCACGGAGGTTCGACTCGAGGCCCTGAATTCCGCTCAACAAATCGAATCCCTCAAGGACACCATCACCGATTTGCAGGTGGGCTCCTTTTTTGGCCATTTTTAGTCCTAGTGACTACTGACCCCTTATTGATCATTTTTTTAAACTACATAATAACTTTTTAACGGCCATGTACATTTTAATACATGTGTATAGCTTAAAGGACGCGCTGTGAGGGATTTATCAACCACCTTTTTTGGCTTAAAAATTGTACTCCAATAGGGGTACCCCCGATTTCGTGCACTGTCGTAGATTTCTAGCGCGTACTTCTCCCAGCCAATCAGCTCAGTAGGTAGAGTTGGAAAGTATGTTCTGATTGGCTAGGAGAAGCATGTGCGTAGAACGACAGTACAAAACATCGGGTGTACCATATAGTGTCTTCCATGTAGAATATGCATTTTTTAGTTCTTTATATAATTACAATACGAAATATACAGTGAGCATACTTTGCTTATGGAATATGAAGCATGAAAGTTAGAGTTTGTGTATTAGGGATAAGGGTGTGAATAGCTTTTTTACTTAACTTTGTAAATATTCACCCCTTCGTTCCTGAAAAGCTTGTTGCGCGCCTGTCACGTGATGGTTACTAATATTGCTATTTTTTTTTGCAGTACAAGATGGCGATCCTGGAGGAAGAGAATGATGAGCTCAAGAGTTGGAGAGCACATTGTGTGTGTGGTTCTGGGGACGGGACTCGGCCCAAGGACTCCCCTTGTCCACCCCCACCCCCGGTGCCTGAGCACTCTAATGGAGAGGGATGCAGGGCCCCTGGAAGTAGGGACATGGAGGATTGTGCCCAACCCTCAACAGTCAATAGCTCATAACTGCTACTATTTAAAACTTCATTATATGCATATCATGAAATCCTACATATTATTATGATTTGACAATGTTGGCGTTGTCTTCAGGTCAACTCCTTTGACAATACTACAAATCAACTAATATCATTTGTAAGCCTACGGCTAACTAACTAATACCTAAATATACTTTTACAATAATCCCATAGCTCATGTATTAAAAAGCTTTACTCAATTATGATTACAAACCAATTGTGCAATCTTATTGTGCTCTCACTCTCATATCCGTTCGTCTTTAGATACAGGTATAACTAGTAGCTCACATGGTCATATCTTTGCCAAACACTTTGCGAGTCTTCTTCTTCTTCTTCTGGTGACGACCCATTGCACTCCCCCGGCCATGTTCCTGGTCCGCAGAACATTTCCCCTGATCCTCAATATTGGAATCTCTTTTGCCAGATTCCTTTATCTCGGTCACTGGAGTACGTGGCCACTGCATGGAGCCGTTCCCCTCATCTTCAGAACGCCTCGTGTCATGTCCCATTCTCTGTTCCCCTGGAACATGAAAGCATTTCGAGTCCTCCAAGTCCAAATCCAAATCTGCCATCTTAGGGTCTGTCTCATTCAAGGGCTCGTCAGCTCCAACACATTTACTATTATCATGAGTGGACGAGTCTGACTCCTGCTCCTCCTCAACATTATTATTAGGCCCTTTTCTTTGTACACCCTTTTTTTTGTGCCCCTTAGTCACTCTGGGAGAATCATTCGTCCAAATTCGATAGGTAATTTGGGCATGTTGATTATTTTGATGGCAACAATAAGTGGGCAAAACTACGTCTGGTCCAGTTTTCAATCGGTCCGCCAAATTGGCAAGTGTGATTGGCTCATCAGGTGTCAATGTGAGCACGATTTCTTTCACTTGGGCGCTCGCCAGGCATTGAGGCTCAATATTGCCACGTGCAGAAAACGTGTCCACCTCTAAAGGGGGCTCCCGAATCATAGGCTCAGTAGCTTCTTTGTCTGGAGATCCATTGGCCATGTTTGGGTCCTCCTTTGATGGCCAAGGTTGGGGTTCCGACGAAGGAGAGGACTGGAAAGCTACGCCGGGTGGAAATCCTGGGGGACGAGAAACACAACATGGAGCTGGGGACGGTTGACAACAAGGGTTAGGGCTCTGCATTGGGCACATTGGGGGATGGGTGCGAGTGCAAGCAGCCATACCAAGTTGGTAGTACATTGTGGCCAGTTGCATGGCCTCTGTAGGAGAACTGCAAATGCAATCAACATATGCACGTTTTGGATTATGATACACTTGAGCTCATAAAAATCTTAATAATGGTTCTTACCAAGAGTCCGAGTCGGAAGAATCGGAGGAAGAGTCCGATTCGGAGCCTGATGACGTATTTTGCTCAAGACGTTCACAATTGCGCTGTACAATGCAATAAGCTCTCTCCACAGGATGACACCCTGGTGCATAATCCTCATCTGGTCCACTGCTGAGTTCCCTGGGGCGGCCTGAAAAATTTGGCTGGTCTGATGGCTGTTCATATTTGGGCCAATCCTGGCAGGGGGCTGAATCCTGACCTCGGTCCACACTCACACTCGCTTGTCTTGCATTCGATTGGACCAGTTGATGGTGATGGGGGGATCGGCCAATAGCATTATGCACTTGCCGCTGGGGCAAAGGGTACGCACTCGACCGTTTGCACCGACGACTTTTACCACGACCTACCCAAAATAACGATGGGTCGATACTGTCACAGTAGGCAACTTATATGAAGTTCATAGCTATAGAGAATGCAAGAAGGGCCCACCATTTTTTAGCTTGGGCCCAGGACTGGAGCTTTGGAGCCGGCCTCGGTGAGTGTTGTGACGACCCGTGTGAACACCAGGCATCTTATTCAGGTGAACCATATTCGATGAGTTCCGAAGTCTAGGCCGGCCTCGCATCATCTCATCCGAAGATCTCCTCCCGTCTTCAACGTCCGCCCGCCAGTTCTCTCCTGCTGAGTCCTTGAACAACTTGTGAGGAACACTTATCCTGGGTTCCAAAGTCATAATAGGCCGGGCTCCTCTATGCAAAGGACTACATGGTCCACTGGAATTAGGTGGTGCCCAGTTCCCCTGAGGAATAATATTCACATTGTCTTCTGATGACTCCCGGCGTCGTCCTGCAGCCAAATAAGTTATGCATATTGGGCGGAGCTCTCCGGCCACTTGTTGAAGAGATTAAAATATAGTGAGTGGGTAGTTAGTTAGTTAAGATGAGGTACCTGGAGAGGTGTCTCTGAGCGCCATATTGACTCTGACACTTGGATGACAACCATGGTGCATGTCATTAGGAAGATCCTCAAAATCGTTGTCATGATGAACGAACTGAACGTCTTGAGTATTGGAGCAGATCCTCCGTTCTCGGTAGTTAATAGGCTTGTGTGCCTTCGGGATCAACGGGTCATTGGGCAAACATCCTGCAAGAACACCACATGCCCAAAATCTACAACCCTTAGCTTTGTCAGTTAGTTACTAAAATAAGGACAAAGAAAAGGGTACCGGAATGAAACTGAGTATGATGCTTCGGAGGATTCGACTGTGTCATGTCCAGTCTCCTCTGGGTTGCATATTTCATAATTCTTGGTTTACTTTCGGCAGGATTCCCTCTGGCTCCAGACCCCGGGAATCTTCCTTGTCTTTGGTTTCTGTTGCTTCCCGAGTCCAAACTGTGATTGTGACTGGAACTCCAAGCATGTGATTTCCCCATTCTGGTCTCTGAACTTTGATGATTGTTACTCATCGAAGAATATGGTCTGGGGTCCGCATTTCGGGAGTATGGTTGTCCAGTTCTAGAGTCCAAACCTCGTTCTTTTGATCTGGGCGAGAGTTTCCCAGCTCTGGCGATACCAGTGTTTTGGTAATACGAGGACTGAATGTGTTTTCCAGTTCTGGGGTCAACACCGCGATTGCTAATAGTTCCAATCCTAGGATCTGAACCGTGTGACAAATTAGAGGAATATGGTATATTCTGACTGGCAAAAAACGGCCTACCGTTCCTTGGATCCGATCCTTGGTTTTTACCGGAGGAATCGGGTCGTTTAGTCCGGGGATCCGAGTCTTGGTTTCTACTGGAAAAAATACGTTTTTCACTCCTAGGGTCCGAACTGGTTTTGCGATAGCCCGACATGTAAGGTTTTCTCGTTTCCGGGTCAACATCTGCACTATGACTCGTGCGCTGGTGAACCATTCTCCCCGTTTTTGTGTCTGCCACTTTATTCGGATCACCTGCTTTGGGATCCACCGAACCACCTTGCTTGTGGGAATTTCCCGCCTTCCCTGCATTAACTGAGGCTTCAATCAAAGGATCCAATTGAGCGTTACCAGTTTTCGGGTAGCCCCTTTGAACCCGCACTAGATTCGGTTCACTCCAGGACTCAGGTGGACCACTATTCCTGCCCCCTCCCGATTTATTCGAATCCTCTTTCTTTGAAAGCTTTATCTTGTCTTTATCGTTCCAGATTCGAGACACCGTCAGTGTCACTGCAAATTAAATTGGAAACTAATTGCTCATGTAACATCCTGGATGCAATGGTGCAGTTTTTTGGATAACCATAACTATAATATTAGCAGCAATACTCACATAGTACATTATATGAGCGTGATTGTCATTATTCCTATACCTTTGGAAGGAGGACCCTGAGACGCAGGGACCCCATCAACTCCCTCCACTCGGACGACTGGCTTTTTACCCTTACTCCCTTTATCCCTGGACGCTCCTTTGGATGGCTGCTCGATTTTGTTCTTCCCTGCTTGTGGGGTAGCCTTATTAGAGGCAGGCTCTTTTTTCGTCTTTTCCTTGGCTGGGGGTTCCTTTTCAGGCTCTTGCTCTGGGAAGGCCAGGTAGCGATGGATGGCAGAGGCCGTTTGGTCTGGCAGAGTCTCCACCACCCCTTCGTCTGCTACAATGGCCTTTGGACGTCCACCCTTGAAACGCACATCAGACTCCAAGTTGCTCCGATCGTACTCGTAGATCAGTTGATCCCTGGAGTTTTGATCCGGGAACCCCACAGGGTTCACTGTCTTGAGGCCCACTGTGCCCATATTTCGATGTTGATGCATCCCCCGGGATGGCTACACACATAGGGATGCAAAATTAAAATAATTCAATATCCTGTACATGTATATATATATATTGTACAAATGGTCTTACATCCCGTTTCATCCTGGCATGCGGAAATGAGTTGACCGCATAGACGGCGGACGGGACGTGGGGCTCAGGGGGTCCATTGGCTTTCTTTTTGCCGGCCGTGGTCGCTTTGGAGGAGAGAAGGACTTTTGGCTTGGGGAGCTCACACTTGGAGGAGTCACGGTCAATGAAGAATACAGGCGAAGGCCGGAACTTGGACTCGTTTATCTCATCACTGGTCCCTCCTACATTGTTGTTCTTCCCTCCTGCTTCCCCTCCTTTGTCTCTGGTCAGACTTTTGCGAATCTTGTTCCATGTGGGCACCATTTTAGTTTGAGATCTGTAAAACGGCCAACATTTACATTTTACATCCCAATCCACATTCACTGTCCCTCACTCATGCAATGCATGGAGAATGGAGATATGGAGAATATATGGAGATGGAGAGTGGGAACGGAGACCAAGGGATGGAAAACATGGGGATTTGTGAAGTTACCATTACTATAGAAGTAGATTACTAGCTAACAAACTAGTTAGTATAGTTACAGACTACAGAAATATACCATAGCATTAGAAAGGGTAAAGGGATCACTTACTGTGTGTCTGGATCAAAAAATTCTAACTATAGGTGCGTTGATGTTAAATAGTAAATAAAGGGAGCATGAACCCTCACTTATCATCCATTCCTTCCATCCATCCACCATATCCTTCCACTATCGAGTTGAGTCGATCTGTCCATCCATGTGTGAATGTGAAATGTTTTTACATCTGACGAAGGTCCAAAAATGAAGGAAATTTCATGCTCCCTTAACTATTTATCATCAACACACTTGGAATTTTTTGATCAAGACGCAAGATGAGATTATCCTCTATATCTACCAGCAACCAGCACTCACATAATGCGTGCGTACCGATTTCCATATGAAACTCAATATGCCATTTGACCATACTTTTTGAAGAAGAAAAATTAAAATTGAAGAACTGAATTCTCCATTCATTCGTAATGACTGAGTCAGTTGGATTAATTAACTAATTTGGTACATTTTGAAAATTACCTGATGCAATCTAAACAAGAGAATTTAAAATTTTGAAATGAGGTACATGCGAAAGTAACAGGGAATTTGGAATGTCACAAAATGAAAGGAATTTGCAAATGGAGAGATTTGGTGAGTGTGAGCCATTATGTAGCGTTGTTATGAGCTCCGCCTTAGTTGGTTGCCATGCCATGGCAAAATGTAGTATGGTTGACGCAATGGGTGACATATGTTACACGAAAGTTACGGTGATGCTCGCTCAATGAAATGCAGTGATGTAAGTTAAGTTACCACACTCCTTACAAAAAATTCGGGTAACTTTGCATGTATACTGGAGCGGAGCGAAGCTCCAATGATTTTGTGTGAACTGGAGCGGAGCGGAGCTCCAACTTTTCTGTATGGACATGGACGTTAGAGGAGCTCCAAGATTTTGGTGTCCTCTGGAGTAGAGCGGAGCACAGACCCAACTTACTTGACTAATAAACCACCTGAGGGAACCATCCACGAAATGAACCAACTATACTTGGACCAGGAAACTTGTTTTCAACTAATAAGTAAGTTGATGATATCGATCCAGGGCACATCCGAGGATGAAAAAGAGCAACAGCAACATAAGCTCAAAAGCATTATAATGAGCCACGTGCTAAAAACTCATACTGCTGAGCTCAGTTTGGCGTCAGTTAGTGTTAGCTTTAGCTTCCCGAGAAAACCACTATCTGTTTTGAAATTGATACGTCAGGCTAGCTTAGTATTGTAAGTGGGGTGGGGATTGCGGAGATGAATCTCACTTAGTTAGTTAGTTTGAAGATGTTACGGAGTAAGTGAAAAACGAAACAGTGAAAGTCAAGGGATAGTCAATGACAGGTTAGATAAATTAGGAGGATACTTTTATTGCAGAAACTTTGAATTTTCACGTATAAGCTAATAGCTAAATAAACCTCAGCAAGAGGGTATTACGACGAAGCCGGGTTACAAGGAATTATTTATATTAATATTACAAAAAACCAGTAATAATAATTAGGGGTTTTTATCGTTTTTCGGTAGTCTCATCAGCTAGTCTTTCTCTGTTCACCAACTTGCAATCGCAAATTGAATCATC
>Ga0210040_10002389_pt1 | contig 26564 bp, 31 predicted proteins | sample CryGeyCG12114_NA_FD_185462 | JGI IMG/M metagenome (GOLD analysis project Ga0210040, IMG submission 185462) | Groundwater microbial communities from aquifer - Crystal Geyser CG19_WC_8/21/14_NA (SPAdes) (version 2) | ecosystem: Environmental > Aquatic > Deep subsurface > Groundwater | place: USA... | reverse complement strand
GAGGAGGTTTCGCCCTTGCGGTAGCGGCAGCTACTGGCTTTTGACTACTTGACACCCGTTTCTTGGCGTCTTGTGCCTCACGGCGTTGTTGCCAGATGTTAACAGGAGGAAGGGGAGCAGCCTTGAGTTCCTTCTCTTTCTCCTTCTCTGCCGACATTGAAGGAATAGAGACTTTCTCCCAGTCATCCTCGGTATCCTTGCTCTTCTCTGCCTCTTCCGTTTGAGCTGGCTTCTCTACAGTTGCGAGATCTTGACGCTGTTTGTCCCAAGTCTCAGAAGTACCATTCGTTTGCAAGACAAAGCTGTCGTCCTTCGGTAATGCCGGTGGCTGACCTGCATTTGTGCCTGGCGAAGTAGTGCTGGATGCTTGGGTCTTGCTCTCCTCCGAGCTTGACGCAGAGCGCTGCTTTGGCGGCTTGTTTTCGTGATCTGCTTGATCATGTGACGTCGTCGGTTGACCGTTCGCATTGCTGTCTAATGCAGATTCTGCGGGTGAGCTCGAGCCAGCATGCTGCTCGAGACTGGCTGACATGTTGTTCTCTTTCTGACTCTGCACCGATGACGAGCGCGCTGGTGTATCGGGAAGAATTTGCGAGGATTGTGTAGAAGGCGCAAGCCCTCGAGCGGCTTGAGCATACGAAAAAGCCATGACTCGGCTATGTTCTTGCGCGGAGGAATGATGAATACAACTCTTTCCTGTTCTGAACCCCGTTCCAGCCCCAAGCTGGATGACTGTAGATATCGCCAATCACCGTCGCAACAACTCAAGTTCGCAGAGTCGGAGGAACAACTCAGGCAGACTGTGGATACACAAAAGGTGTCGAGAGATCCCGTGTGATTGAAAAGAGCAACGTGGGATGCCGCGACAGTGTATGCAAGTTTTGTGGCTCGGTAATTGTGCGCAACAGTTGTCGTGTCTCGTGCTCAAGGTTGCTTCAGAGGGCGCCTACGTGAGACCGTTTGGACCAGGGTTGGTCCGGACTGCATGTTTTTAGCTTTCGAACGCACGACGTTCTTGGAATAATTACCTGATACTGAAGAGTCTGACCAAGTCTGAAGTGGTCGTCGCGATTTGTCGGTGACAAATGCCTGTCGAACCTGTCCTCGGACTTGAGGTCAGGTCGAATATGGAACCGAGCGAATGGTGGAGAACCTGAAGTGGGCGACTGCGAAAGCCGAGCAAAGAAACGACACTGCTTTGTCGCAGCGCTGTGGAACGGTATAGGTAGCACAGAAGAGAAAGTAGGACCCGAGACGGCCGGAGAATATGAGTTATTGTGGGATGGAGGAGGAGAGGAATTCTTTTCTGTGCAGTTGCGGCCTTGGTGGAGTGCCTCAGGTCACGGTGCAGATTGAATTTCGCTCTGTTTGGTAGCGCCGCCAAAACTTTTGCAGCGTTTGTATTAACTTAAGCTAGTTTGCGATCGATGGATTCACCAACTCCCGAATCTCCGGTTTATTGTCTTTAAGTTGTACTCATAGGCAGTTGTCATCATGCTTCACTGCTTCACTGCTTGACCGCTCCGCTGCCGCATTTCCTTCGGACCCCTGTGCTTGTTCCCATCAAACGTCGCTGGGCTGCCGCTGCATAACAGGTGTTTGTCGACCCTCAAACAGCGTGATTGCCGCCGTGTCACACGCTGACGGGGCGCGTTGCTTCGACCTCCCTCTTCGTTGTCGAGCCGGCTCTTCAGTGTCGAGACACACCTGCAGCCTGTTCCTCGCTACCTCTCAACAGGCATTGACGCGGAGAGGCTGATCCATTGGCCATCGTTACTGCCTTGACAGTCGAGATAACGGCCGCCGGGTATGTCAATGTGAAGAGCCACTTCCAACGTCAGATGGCCCACCTGGACTCAAGTTAGTGCTAGTTACTTAGTCGTGCTTTCCATTTGCACGTTATTTATGACACGGTCTTTTGGCCTTGGTTGACTACCTAGGTACCTATGTACCTGAGCTTCGAACTCAAGTCAACATGTCCAACATAGCAATCCCCCCGAATCCCTGTCTTCTTGCTGTCCTGCTAATTATGCAAGCTCGGACTGGGTCGGGTTCGCAGATAGTGTTTCACTATCCGCCAGATCCTCTTTCCGACAAACCCTTACGTTTCTCCAAAAAGGCACCAAGAACTGGAGAGAATGGAGACGACTCAAGCAGTGACAGTGACGATAGTTCCTCGACCGATGACGATGAGTTCGACAATCTGGGGACATCGGGCAAGCATATCGGAGAGCCTACGCCCCCAACAAACATTGGACGGACAGCCTTTGAGGAAATTCCATCAATGAGGTTAGACTCAAGCTATCATGGAGAGGATACATCGAAGCAGTCTTGGGAGCCACTGCTGGGCCTTGGAGAGGACGGCCTAGTCAGCCTCCTATCTCCGAGCCGTGCATGGCACAAACGTAAATTCGAGATGAGCATCAATGATCTAACATTTTTGGGACGTCCTGTCTACGCCAGAACGGATGGATCGTGGAGGAAGAGTCGCAAAACTCGCAAAACCCTCAATGGCCACAACAACAGCCGGGACCCCGATTCTGCTTCCGAACAGGACGGCAATCAGTCTGACTCAGGAGACAACGGTGCGACGGCGCAAGTCAGCACGGAGCACAATCAAGACGGCTCGAAGTCGGCCAAGGAACAACTTACTATGTTTCATGCCGTGTTCGTGCTCGATCCTCCCCCACTGGAACAAAGCTTGCGTGTGAAGGAGATGTATGAAAATGTGGTCAAGAAGCTTTCCCGTGCATTGAAATGGGAGCAAGTCCATCACGACTATGTTTGGCAGCAATCCGAGGTCATGCAGTCTATCAAGTCGAAGCATCGTTCCATACCATCATCAACCTCAGCACTATATGCAGAGCTTCTTGCCCGAAGCTCGTTGGCCACGGCACTGTCATCCATTTTCACTGCGATCTCGAACTCTCGTATTGCCTCTGTCACGTTGAGCCCCAGAATCTCCATATCCCTGCAAATCCCGCCTGTGACGTCGACGTCGTATCTGCCATCACTCACTGATCCTCAAATACAACCTGGATTGTGGGTGACTACCGTCGACGACTCGCCATCGAACAGTTCCGATCTTGATGCAGCAACATCCAGTGGAGCTTTGCAGCTGTCCAAACAGTTCACGCTCTTGCTTAAACAAAATGCCTCAAAGATTGCCAAAGATGTGCAAAGTACAGGAGGTCCACTTGCGGCGGCTCTCACCAATTTCGTTGCTTCATCACGGCCTACCAAGTCATTTTACAAGCTGTCAAATGCCCACCAGATATCTCTTTCCGATATCCAGCTTTTGGCCCGACATTTGATCTACTGGCGTCGCGCCATTGCCATACCACCTCTGCATCAACGAGACACTTATATTGTGTCTCCTAATGCAGATATGAGTAAGCTGAGAGATGCCTGCAGATCATTTCAAGCACAATTTCCGACTCTACCGAGCTTGCCGAAGATGCTTAGTGCCTTGAGCTCCACGCCGACACCCTACGGGACACTCATTCCTAGTTCTGACCACAAGCAAGCGTACTATGATGTCCTTGCATGGCTGATGGGGAATGGCTGGGTAACTCAATTGAGGAGTTCTGCATATATCAGGGTAACTCCGGAGGTCAAGCAAGCGGTCAGGAATGTGGATCGCGAGTTAAAAAGACAAAAGAGCAAATCTGAGTATTCGAATGGCAACACACCCCGAAACGGAGAAGACAATGTGCCTCCGCTGAAGCGCCCAAGTGTTCTCAGTCATCCATCCAGCGATGGTCGCCAGTCTGTGGACGGAGGCCGAACAGTGCATCATCCCAGAATGGCCAGTCTCATACTTAGTCCGCCACGAGCCTCTCTCGAAGAATCGGCATGGCTTGACCATATCGCTGATACACTATTGACGACGAACTACAGCTCGAAACATGAGATATCTGAGGAAGACAGGGAGGAACTTCGGAGGTACTGGCCAATGTTTCTCAAATACTTCAATGGCCTCGAACCACTAGAGAAGGTTCCAATTCGGGAAGGGCTCAAGAGAAAATTCGTGTGGGATTTGCTCGGGAAATTGAGCCTCAACTTTGATCGAGGAGTTGAAGACGAGAATGGAGACAACAAGTCGATCTTGGTGACTATCCGGCATTGGTAGGCAAGTGACCTTGTGGTACGACCGCATCTTGCCAGAAGAACATATTGTACAAAGCGTTTGAGGGAATCATACTGTGCACCTCTACCTACCTAGGGTACACTGAGAGAAGTGAGGTCGGTGATGTCCGTCAATACTCGTATCCGGTGACATCTCCGGCCGGAGCACGCGCTGTTGCCAAGACTGCTTACAATACCATGCCACTCAGGCTGGCAGTGGATGACAATTTTCAACCAAGCATGATCTCATCTGCAGTTTTTCCATCCCATCTCGATTCATGGTCCGAGAGGAGCGAGTTGCGGCTCTCCACATCACCCGCCATGATTCGATGGGAGATAAAGTGGTAGGTCGCTACTAGTGCCAAGATCTGGACTACTCGACAACATGGACAAGACCCGGGTTCATGGATTTCATCTTCCATGTCCTTATTTGCCTGAACGCGCCTGTTGTCTTTGTTTTGTCGTTACTTATCTTCCCCATGTCTGTCGACCTGTGTAAACAATAATCAAGGTACTAGACCACATTACTCATCAAACAATTTGCCACCGAAAGGGCAATTCGCGCTCTGTACTAGGTCTAGGTATTACGTCTAATCGTCCCCAGTCACCACCAGCAGCTGTTTTTGGAGCTCTTGTGTCTACGGATCTTTATATCAGGTGGACAGTCCGACAACGGCCACTCTATTGTGGGATACCATGACAACTTCAACTCAGTGCATCGAGAATGATACCGCAACTCTTGAGCCTTCAGTGTCTGATACGGAGAAGCACGTCAAACACGATGCTCCTATCGAAGAATCCGAAGAAGCACGTATCGAACGCCTTGGGCGCCAACGCCCACCAACATTTCCAACGATCTGGTCGGAAATATGCTTCCTCTTCAGCATTATGATGTCGCAGATCCTGACGGAGTTCTTTGTCTCCGGGTTCAACGTCCTCGTTCCCACTTTGATAGTCGAACTCTCCATCCCACAAGCCTCCTCCGTCTGGCCGGCCACTGCATTCTCCCTCGTCATTGCTTCTACCCTCCTTGTCTTCGGTCGTCTGGGCGACATGTTCGGCGGCTATCCAATCTATCTCTTCGGCCTACTCTGGCTCCTTATCTGGTCCCTGATCGCCGGCTTCAGCACCAAGCCCCTAATGCTCGTCTTCTGCCGTGCCCTACAAGGCCTAGGAGCCGCAGCCTTCCTCCCTACGGGCGTCATGCTGATGGGCTCGCTCTATCGACCTGGCCCGCGCAAAAACCTCGTCTTCGCCATCTACGGTACATGCGCGGTTGTCGGCTTTTTCATCGGCATCTTCGTCGCCGGACTGGTCGGGCAATTCCTACCTTGGGGTTGGTACTTTTGGATTGGAACAATGCTCACCTTCCTCACACTCGTCAGCTCCATTTTCAGCATACCCAATGACCGTTACGAGCGCCGCGGCAATAACATCAAAATGGACTACCTCGGCAGTCTAACTATCGTGTCAGGTCTCATCCTTGTTGTCTTCTCCATTACGGAATCCGCACACGCCCCTTCGGGCTGGCGAACGCCCTACATCCCCGTGCTCTTCAGCGTGGGCGTCATTCTCCTCCTTGTCGCCGCATGGGTCGAAACGAAAGTCTCCAATCCACTCCTCCCACCCGACATCTTCGCCGTCAAAAGCATGACCCCATTAACCATCTCCCTCCTCCTCCTCTATGGCACTGCAGGCATCTTCCTGCTCTACGGAACCCAATACTTCCAGCACATCATGGGTGCCTCGCCCCTACAAGTCGTCGCGTGGTTCGTACCCACCGTGCTCGGCGGCCTCATCCTCTCCACCGTCGAAGGCTTCATCCTCCACCTCGTCTCGGGTCGCATCCTGCTCATCATCTCCGGGCTCGGCGCCCTAGGCGCCCAACTCCTCCTGGCCCTCGCACCGCGTGGCGCAAACTACTGGGCCTGGATCCTTCCCGCCACCATCCTCCTCACTGTCGGCATCGACCTGTCCATCAACCTGATGACCGTATTCGTGACTACTCAGCTCCCCAAGGCGCGCCAGGGCCTGGCGGGCGGCCTCATCAACTCGGTGCTGCAGCTCGGCATCGCGCTGTGTCTGGGTCTGACGGATATCATCCAGACGCAGACGGTCGAGAGCCAGGGCTTGAGGCAGAGTTATAAAAATTGCTTTTGGTTCGGGACCGCCGTTGCCGCCGTCACGCTCGCCTTGATGACCGTCTGGGGTGGTGTGCCAAGGGCGACGAGCGATTTGACGGCGGACGAGAAGGCCGAGTTGAGGAGGGTGGCGACGCAGGAGAGCGAAAGGGAGAGGGAGGGAGAGTAGTCGAAGAGTCGAAGGGAAGGTAAGTGGGGAGAAGAAGCGCAGCGAGGAGGTTGAGCAGGCGCGGAAGAGTGTGGGTGGGTGGAACGGACATGCTGATGCAAGGCATTCAAACTGTCTTTGGTTTGTTTATCTGCGCTTCTTTGAGACCAACTGTTTTGGTCGTATTTGGGCTAGCGAGGCGTTGGTGGGGTTCATCCGTGTTGGCATCTTCTAGAGCTGCTCGCATAATTGGACGTATATACTGCGTCATGGTCACGGGAGTCCCAAAACCGGTGGAAACGTGGGTAGAAAGTGATGTACAGAGGAAGGCGGATCAGCTATGCCTTCAACAAAACGATTAAATCATACCCTCCTACAAGCTCAAATATGCTCGGTGGGACACTACGCTCACACACGGGGTTGTAAGGGCACAGGTGCTGGTTATATAAAGTACAGTCTATGTCTACGCGACGTCCTTGCTGTATCTATCTATGGGCGTACCACGTCTAGTCAACATATCATATCACTCCAAGCTCGTTATGCGCCATGACGCCCTGCTGAACGAACTGCAAACCCACGACATTGTAAGGGTCTCGACGCCAATCACAACTTCGCCCGGTGCCTCCTGTTCTCATCCCTGAGCGGCCTCGCCTCGTCGCCGATCTGCGACTTGCCTTGGGTCTTCTGCTCCTGAGTGGGCCTGTCGCTCTTCTTCGGCGCACTCCTGTACCCGCCCTTGACGTTCTCCTCGTTGACCACGTGGCCGTAGACGTCCCTCCTGATGCCCAGCTCGAGCAGCTTGGCAAACACCATGCTGAAGTCGCTGAAGAACAGCTCTTTGTCCTCTGCGTACATCTCGACGTAGAAGCGGAAGACGGGGTCCGTCAGCAAGGCGATGTCGGTGGGCAACATCATCAGCTCCTCGTCCAGGTCTTCGTCGACGTAGACGTACTGGTGCAGGCCGTTCTCGAGCTCTTTGTGCTTCCAGTCGTGCATCATCAGCAGACGGTAGTAGGTGTTTGAGAAGCGGGTCGGGTTGTTGACCCATTTGCCTTCGAAGCCCGATCGGTCGGAATGGCAGCGGCCCAGGTTGTGTGCGCCGCTCAGCGCCACGATCTCTTGGTCGTTGAAGCCCATCCGGTTGAATATGAAGCGGATGTGGTCTGCGCCTTGGGCTCCGTCGGGTAGTCTGCCTCTCGGTGGGATTCTGCTGTCGTCCGTGAAGTCCGTCCTGCCGCCCTCCCATGCGATCTCGGGGCCTCCCATCTCTTTTATTGCGACAACCGCGGCCATTGTCCAGAGGTCGGCGTATGTGACCCAAGGGTACTTGCGTTTGACTGGCTCGAGGAAAGCGCGCGCATGCTGGAGTCCGGCATTCGCAGGGTCACCGCCTTCGACTTCGTAACGCATACCGGCGCCGTTTGACCCCCCCGTGTTTGTAGATGCACAGTATGTACCAGAGGAGTGCCAGGCTAGGCGCACTAGGACGGGACCGGCGCTGCCATCATCGTAATCGGGTTGGTGAAGGAGAGATTTGATGGCGGCTTTGACTTCGAGAAGCTGTGAGGAGGTAGGCTCTGGCGGTTGTGAGGTCGGTTGTGAGGACATTCTAATAGTGTTGGTTATGGTATGATGGGGCTTAGAGCTGAATATCAACACTAGGAGATAGCGGTAGGTAGTAGATCGAGCTGGGATGACGGCAAATGCTGTATCTCAGGCACAGGAACTCGAGCGGACAACGTGAGGCAAACTAAAAGACAGAGAACAACAGATAGATCGATGGCAAAATTCAGAGATACTTCACTTATGAGAACACGGCCTCGGCCCTAGCACGTTCCATAATATGGCATACACATCGAAGAATGTTCTACTCGTACAAAAGCGGACGGTGGGTCCGACCTTCTCGCCGTTGGATGGAAGCCAGACTCGTGGTTTTTCCCGATATGAGGGTGAACGATGATGCTGGCATCATAGTGTAATATGTAGTGACGACGGAACCTCGGTGAGATCAGAGCACAACTTGAAGTGGATTCTTTGCTACCGGGCATTTTTGTACGCTAAGCAAGTTCAGCGTCAGCCTTGGCGATGGTGACGGTCACTGAAGCATGTGATATGGTGACAAGGCTGACCACAGTACTGTGTACTGTGTACGGCGATCGTCTCTGAGTCGCTCCGAATCTTCTCGGCACGGGCACTCGATTTGATTTGCCAGCCATGCCAGGCTTCAGCCTTGCGCGACCAGGGACGGGCCAGCAAGTATGCCACTTCTTTACACCAACTTGCGGACCAGAGAAAACATCAAGATTCATACGTTACCATCTGCATATACCTTGCAGGGCCTTCGGCGATGAAAGTACTGGTTCCATCGCTCATGTTCCGCCAAACGCCATTGACACGCCTCAGCAACCAAAAGCTTTCACCGCAGCAGTACTTAAATCCCAGCTTCCGACGTATTGGGTACCCGAGCGACTTCAGCACTATATGTGCAACATTATCATGTCCGCACGAGAGTCAAATTCCACGCCGAGACGGCGGAATCAAACACGTTCCGAGATTGTATCGACATGCTCACGTGACAGGCTCATCTGTCTTGTACGCGGCTGAGCAGCAGGAAGTGAGATACTGTACTAACAACTGAAGCACCAATCGCCATGCAGCTGTAGAGCCAGAGTCTAGTGGACGCGCCGTTATAGCCACAGCGTCATCGCATAATTTCTATATGTTAGAGATAAGCTAGTATATCTCACTTCTTTCCGTCCAGATCCGTGTAAAAATCCCAGCCAAAGTTGCTGCTTGGGTCGTTGAATCTCATCTTCTTGTCGAGAGAATCAATCTTTTCCACGTCTTCAGCATTCAACTCGAAATCCCCCTCAAAATTGGCCTTTATCCTGGCAGGCGTCTTCGACTTGGGGATGACGGTGTGCCCTTTTGCGATACCCCAGGCGAGCGCTACCTGTGCGCCCGATTTGCCATAGTTCTTACCAATGGAGACTAAGACCTCATCGTCGATGAGCTTGTTCATGTGTTTGCCCCCACCGTAGACTAGCACGATAGAAGTTAGCCTGGGTGCTTGCCCAAAATATGGAAATGTAAACAATCGCGGTTCCTCAAGATTGGGCACTCATTGACTGGAACATGCTCAATGGGTTTGTTGAGCCATATGTCTGGATCAGGGCTTCGTGATGTACTAGCACCGAGTCCAAGGTTCTAGGCTGCCACGGGGTACTTACTTTCGTTCTGGTTGCCAAAAGGAGAATATTGGGTAATGTGGATGCCCTTGCTGGCGTTCCACTTCACGAAGTCGTGCTGCGCGAGATAGGGGTGGCACTCGAGTTGGTGGGCGGCGGGGACGATGGAGGTCTTGGAAAGTAGTCGCTCCACTTCTGATTTCGAAAAGTTGGAAATGCCAATAGCCTTAGCCTTGCCTTTCTCGACCATCTTCTCCATGGCCTTGTATGTGTCAACGTAGTCACTGTCGCCGGTGAGAGTCTTGTCGTCCTTCTTAGGAAACATAGAATCGCCTCTTGCGAAAGGTGATGGCCAGTGCATCAAGTATAGGTCGACGTAATCGGTCTGGAGGTCTTTGAGGGAAGCATCGAGAGCGGCTTCAACGTCATCAGGGTGATGCGAATTGTTCCATAACTTTGTCACGATGAAAATTTCTGAGCGAGGTACACCACTCTTTGCGATGCCCTTGGCGACACCTGGCTCAGTGCCGTAAATTCGTGCTGTATCGATGTGGCGGTAGCCAGCCTTCAGCGCTTCGTAGACAGCATCTTCTTGCGCGTCCTTATCTGGCTTGGCCGTAAGCAAGAATACCCAAAACAGATGTCGCATTGGGATGCATTGAGGGCGTACCTTGCCATGTACCAAAGCCAATGGCGGGAATTTCAGCACCAGTGTTCAACTTCTGCTTGGTTTTTGTGTAGCCTGCCATTGTTCTAGTCTGTGATGGAATGTGCCTGGATAATTGGGAAAGTCTGGAAGACGCCTGGACCAAACGGGAGAGCATGATATATGTACGATAGATGACAGGCTTGCTGCTCGAAAGTCAGAGACCAAATTTTCGACGCTTGACGAAGCGAGTGGAAAGAAACGAGTACCTCAAACACCGGGATCTGGAGGGCTCATCCAATTGCTGCATGCATGCGAGGCATAGTAGCATGTATGGAGTGCAGAGTTGACCTCGAGTTGGGAGACAGCTCCAACCATGACGTAGTGCGGAGAAGTTCACGTTCTAGCCTGCCCAGGTGAGTTCAGTAGGTGCAGGTGTAAGGTGCACACCAACAACCTTGAATAATAATAATAATGGAACATCAGCGGCCACTGACCGTGATGACCGTGATCGGCGTGGGCTATGCTAAAACCAGAAGGTGCGCAGGGTCACCATTCGAACCACTAACGTACAGTAGTCACGATAGCAGGAGGAACCCGACGAGAGCTTGTTTTCCTTCTGCAGATTCCTTGAGTCGCATAAACAGACAGACCTCGTATTGGATGTTTGAAGAGCTGACCTCGAGGTAATCCGATGCACATCATGTTGGTGTATCGACCTTTACCTAGGTACCTAGGTACGCTGGGATGGGACGTCCATAAACCTTCATGCTTGAGGTCGCTTACTGAGGAAGCCGACAGGATCTGGACCTCGTCACAGTGTGCGGTCTGGCGGAAGGGCCTGAGCTACGAGACAACTCTGAAGACAGCATTCCTTTGTTGCCTGGCCCAACACCATTCTTACATGTCATCAGGCTCGGGCATTCGTAGTCCGCTGCTTCGTGAAGAAAGAAGTCTTTCAGACAATGGAATCGATTTGCTATCAACTGGTCAATGTGGTAGATTCTCTGATTAAACTGTCCAACGAATCCACGTCCTACGTCTAAAAGCTTTTCCCTCAAGTTACGTTGAGCAACCACAGCAGCAACCATGGAAGCCATCAACGAATCCAACACACATGTCGTTCCTATGCCGCGATGGTCCACGCCGATAGGTGTTGCAAAATTCCTGATCTCAACCGCCGTTCTTGCACTTACTGCTACAGCAATGGTTGTATGGGGAGACTATATGGCTTTCTCCCTAACACTGTTCACTGTCAGTATATTCGATACAGCATGTAAAATACTGACATTCGGTAGTCTTGCGCCACACTCCTTGTATTCCTTTACTACTTCATATCTCTGACTCGCATGATCCTTCTCTACAACCGCTGGGTTGTTCTCGGGCTTGAAGTCTTCGGTACCATATTCTGGCTTCTTAGTTTCGGTCTACTAGCATCATGGTTAACAACCGATGACAGCAACAAGTACTACTACGTCCACGTAGAAGAGTCCACCTCGGGATTGATGTCAACGTTAAGGGGTGCTGAGACTACTGCCGGGCATAGCAGATTGACAAGGAGGCAGCCACAAGAGGACAGCGATAGTACTTTGCACGCAGGTGTTGCGCTGGCGAGGACTGCTGTAGTGCTGAGCGCGATCGAATTTCTCCTGTTCACCATCACGCTTGTTGTCTTTTCTCTCAACTTGCACAAGCATCGACTTGATGGCTATCCAAGCATTTACAGAAGGACTGTCACGGAGCCCTCCACCGTGCGAGGAATAGAGTCTGCCATGCCGGACCATGCCACGAAGGAGAAGGAAGTAGGAAGTACGGAGGCTGCAAATATCACTCAGGACGATGCAAAGCTAGTCGCGTTCAAGTTAAGGAAGGACTCAAGCTCGGTGGTCTAGCGAAAGCTGAATAGTGCAGCTTGTTGACTTCCGGGTCTGCCAGCAGTCGACAAAGACCTGGAAGATATCACTGTCGTGGGTCAGATTTTTGAGTACTTTTGTAGGGTGGGTGCATGATTTCAGCCGTCACCTACACAGTAGGTACCTACCAGGTAGGTAAGATTTGAGGCCGCAAGTCATTGTCAATAGATGCGTCGGCCTGAGCATGGTCGCACGACACTGGCAGTGGCACGTGCCAAGCGGTGTAATTTCAGAGCCACAGTACTCGTAGTCGTGGTAGTGTCGGCGAATGTAATTGTACATGTCATCGATGCCGTCTAATTGGTTGTCAGTGCCACATCCGGCGGCATGCTTTCCCAAGTCATGGGAAACCAAAAATGTCGGGTGCCCACTGCGCAGGAGTTGTAATGATGATGCAGACAGGAGTTGTGATGATGATGCAGGTAATGAGCCAATCTTCCGCACCTGCGCACGAATCTGACACTCTCAAACACCTCTACGACACCTTACAACTTACACGCTACTGCTCTATCTCTTTCATATAACCTTCGCACCCATCAAGCGCCCAATTGCTGGAGTTGGTATTGGCCCGCAAACACTCGACTTGTCGCGTGCCTCGTTGCCCAGAATGGTTGGACCCGGCAAAACCGCCGGTGCCCTTATCCAGGGTTCACGGCGGATCTCCAAAAAACTGGTGTTGTCGTATGCGATTGACTGGATACTGATACTGTATGTCTATGCTTGCTTCACTACGCAACTCCTCTAACGTCTTGCTTGCAGTGGCACTGCAGCCGTTGGCGCAGGCCTTTCTAAGATCCAAGGTCAAAGACATGCCTTCAGCCTCCAAGATCCTAGCCTCAGCTACCCTCTCCTCCCCGACACTGTCAGTGTCACCGCCGTCGCCCTAGTCGCTGTTATCGCGCCCGGTATCATCACTGCGGTCATCTCTCTCATCTTCGTTCCAGGTCCGACAGCGCATCGATCTACGTGAGTTCTCCCCATTCTGCACCATACAAGCTATTACCTCCTCATACCAGAGCCAAATCGATAGTCTTGCCATGTTTAGAACGACGCTTGATTTACCGAATAGCCGTTTGCTCAACCGCCATGAAGCAAGGGCTTTGCCCTACCTTTATCGGCTGCCCGCTGGTCTGGGACATTTAGACTGACCATATCGATCTATAGGCCGAAAGCACTTATATGGCGTCGGAAGTTGTGGGAATGGAATACAGCTTGGCTGGGATTGGGCATTGCGCTCGCTGGTGCATTCTTTATTACTGAAGCACTCAAAGACTTAGCTGGCAAACCACGACCACATCTATTGGCAGCCTGCGACCCTGACACAAGCCCGGAGAGCATCGCGAGACATCAAATTGGAGGCCTTGGCCAGTCGTTGAGCTCAGCCGTCCCCATCATGGTCGATTGGCATATATGCCGCAACACCGATCAACTTCAGCTCACCGCCTCTTTTTCCAGCTGGCCTTCTGGACACTCGAGCTTTAGCTGGGCGGGCATGCTATACTTGACGCTCTTCTTGTGCGCCAAGTTTGCAATTACAATACCCTTTCTGCCTCCCACTTCATACAGCCGAATATACGTATCTACTTTCGATGAAGAATATCCCCCTTCAAGGACGACGAACTCCAGCTCCTTCACCGCAAACGAGGAATCGTCTACGCCACCACGCAACCAGGCTGCGGCACCCCCAATATACCTGCTTATCATCGCGTTTATCCCAGTAGCTACTGCTTTCGCTATTTCAACTTCTCGATGGTTCGATTATCACCACCATGGCTTCGACATCATATCTGGTAGCCTCATTGGCGCGTTTACTGCAATATTTGGATTCCGATGGTATCATATGCCGATCGGTACTGGCGGTTGGTCTTGGGGAGCCAGGTCAAGGGACAGGTCATACTTCTTGGGTGTAGGAGTCCCCTCATATGTGGGAGATGAGGGCTGGGATAGTCATTCCGCACAACGGCCTCGTGACGTCGAAAGTGGTCGGCTTGTTACGAGCTCAGGCCTCGCAGACCGTCCGGAGCAAGAGACTACTAGCGCTTCCCGACCAGCGCCGGTACAAAAGCCGGACGACAGCGTTCCTTGAGTTTTATACCGAACTAGTGTTTGTGGTTAGTATGCAGGAAAAGGACAACAGATACAATAATATACGAATATGCATAAAGATTAGTACGGCGTGTACTCTGATAGGCAAAAGCAACGTAGCCCCAGGTTAGCCCCAGCGCACTGTTTTTGTTAATGACCGAAGATAGGTCCTGAGAACCAATACAGTTCCTTCGCATGCTTTCTGCTTGTTTCTTTGGGCCAGAGTGCTGCGATAAATCAGCGAGAAGGGATGGGAAATACGTACTAGTAGGCAAGCGAGCGAGCAAGGCCGGGCAATTAACTGGGAACCATTGATGCACGTGATCAGCGCTTGGCATGAAGGTCTCCAAAATTGTTTCTTCGCGATCTTCACAACTTCTTTGAGTTGCATCTTGTTTTCGATTTTTCGTCGCGCTGGTCGATTTCGCCATGATGCCATTGATGTGTCTTTCTATCAGAAGCCTGCTGTCATGATAGTAAGTACCGCCATCTTTCTGTTCGGTACCCACATGATGAATTATTTACAATCCAACTCCGAGAACGACCGTTCTCTGAGGAACAAACTTACTCTAGAATTACGCTGATCTCATCTTCACGCATTCTGCTACACTGTTGTCGAATTATGGACCAACGTTGACCACTTCTCCATAGTCTTTTGCAGATATGCTACCGGCGCAGTCCAGTCCTGTCGTCGCCTAAGGCGCGCTGCCCATTTGAAAAGGTACATATCATTACGTCCTCCTGGCCCCTTTTCTATGATGACCATATGACACGAAGGCATTCCTCAAGCTTAATTACCATGTCGAATCTGTCTATTACAAGTTTCAGCCTTGTCTGAGAAAAAATTCCGAACAGAAAACTCCGTGCGACGCTACCAGAATTTATGCTAACTCGAATGCGCAGGTAATACATTATCCTATATCCTTACAATCCCTCCGGCTTTACATGAAGAACATTTGAACGAACGGGCGGACAGACTGCGTACATGGTGCCATACATCCGTCAAAAGCAGGACGTACAAATCCTGTGGGTGTATGGATATCATGCTACTTGTTGAGAACTCGTCAGCTGATCGTCCTCGAATGATATATATTTCTGCACATGGTTCTATTGACCGCATTGACTAACTCCCGATATAGGTAAAACCCTCCTTTCGTCATCCTGGTCTACACGATAAAATGATGAACACTATTCACACTGTTTGAACTGGTGGAGCTTGCTCTTACTGGACATGAACGCACAAACACAAAATCTGATTTAATGAGGTAGCTACGCCCAACTTAGAGAAGGAGTTTCAGCTAACCTTTTGCCACAGCCTGACATAAAGCACTCTCTTTCGCTCGATGCAAAGCCCTTAGTGAGGATGCATGCTGACGAGAATGTGGCAGGTAAATCACGACTCGAAGCATAGAACATCTACCATCTTTTAGACAGGTATGCAATCCTTCCTCTCATCAATCACACTCTTATGATGAGCTCAATTGTATTTCGCTGTGTTCTTTCTGAATAGCAATGTTGAACATACATCACCTTGGAGAACTGATAGTCATAACCATCACCACAAATTTGGAAATACCTTGATGTACCTTTGCTAACGCTGGTCGATAGTTGGTTGCTCTCAGATGTATAGTTTGCCTTGGTGACGCCTACTGGGCTTCATCTCAATTCACTTCAACGCACGTAGTAAATATTATCTATCTAACTTCACTTCACTTCCAAACTTGATCGTAAACGACGAATTTTTTCTTCGTCTTGTGTTCTACATCGGACAGAAGCCTGTGTTTCCAATCGTTTATGGTTATAGCCGCTCCAATCCTCTACCCTTTGAGGTTTTCCTTTCGACACGAAACATACGCACCATACACTCACAACCATTCCCTTCGCAACTACCACACTAACACAACCCCACATCGCACCGGCACCATGTTCTTCAGCAAAGCCATGATCTCGGCGGCGGCCAGCATCCTCCTTGCTACCGGTACCCTCGCTAGTCCGGCTCGACTCGGTTCGGAATCCGGCATTGTCAACGAAATAGCACGCTCCGTTCTCACGAATAACACATTTCTCGACATCAACGCCAAGCCGACCTGCCGTACGGACTACGATGACCACCTCATGCCATGTATCTCCAAAGGCAATTTCCGCATGGAGGATTGTCTCAAACAATGCAGCTGTGGTAAAGATGGGTTTTTCAAGTGCAAGAGTGTCAATGGCTGTCCAAAGGACGAGGTCAACAACAGATGCATCCTTCAAGGACACTGCTCCTGCCCAGGGTGGGAGTAAGCTGAAAACCAGACGGTTCTCTTGGCCTATGCTGGTGACTAAGACGAGACAAAGTTGAATGGAAATGGATGGCTGGAGATGGGCTCGGTACTCATGCATAAGCACAAAAGCTTACAATGGCACAGTAGCTAAAAGAGTACGAATAGCACAACCACTCAAGAACACATTTTTCAGAATCCCAAGCTGTCATGTATCTTGGGCCGTTTTAGTTTTATTGGCGCACTGTCTTTTGTAGACCTTTGTGTACGTGGATAATAGCCTTGTGCAGCCTCGTAGAGTTCCTTCGTAGCCTTGGCATTTAGAGCAATGAGTTCAAGTGTGGTCGCATGCACTCAATCTTAGCTGGCGCTCGACCATACTTTAGAACACACTTCCCGTCTCAGCTGTTCCCTTCGGGTCCACCGTTAATACTGCAATCGACCGATCACTGCCCAAACGCTTGCTTATTCTTTCCCTTAATGTCAGGATTCGGCTCACCCGGTGGCCGCGCCGTCAGCGTCAAGCCCTCGCCTCCGGAACGAGGGTCCTTTCCACTCGATCACGACGCCGAGTGCAAGCATCTCATTTCCTCGTATCTGCGTTGTCTGAAGACTCAATCTACTCCAGGGCAGAACAACGAAGAGTGCAGGAAGCTTGCGAAAGGATACCTTGCTTGTCGCATGGACCATAACCTCATGGCGAAGGATTCGATGGAGAACCTTGGACTGGTGTTTGGCGGCAAGGAAGAAAAAGCAAGCGAAGAGGCAAAGGAGACAGTCAAGGCCTAGTCTCAGGGTATCGTGGTCAAGTTCATGCGAGGCAAATAAGACTACAGGACAGATCAAGATCGAGGCCGTTTTCGACGGCAGGTGCTCCTCCGGCGGCGTCGTAAGACATCGACAGCAGTTGTCTTATTTGAAAAAAGTCAACGGCCGGCAACGGCCCCACAGCAGATGGATTTTCACTAGACCACATACAAACGCGCAATATCCAGCAAACAAAGTGTTTAAGGAGTCCGTATAGCAAGGGCAGCAAACTTCCAGCACTGCTTGTGATGCATTTCACTCTTCTCGACTCCAGTATATTCTGTCGACTCGGCGCAATAACAAGGAGATGTACCGAATTTACATCTGGCAATCAACAACGAAGGCAATTTGAGGCATCGCTTTCACAGGCCCCAAGAATGTCCGATCGAAATAAGCTTGATCCGTCGAGACATCGAAACCAGAAACATTTGCCAAAATCTGTCAGGCGATAGACGGCTCTGTTTTGCTCGCGCGACCAGCTACTCGACCTGGTCAATTAGGGTCATGGAAATGGTATTGACCCGCGAGAAGTCCACTTGCAGGGAGTGTGGACGCGCACTCGTCCTGAAGCACAGGTCACTTCATTGCAGTGGTGAGAATTGCAGGGCCGGTCGAACTGTTCAGGAGCCATGAGTCTGTCACGTATCAAACATTCACTGTCTCGTGGATCGAACATTAGTGAAGGGCGATAATTCAACGTTGTTGAATGCTAGTAAGATGTAATGGTGTCTGCGCTATTTGCACAGTTTTCACAGTTTGCACCTCGGAAACTCGACTTTGTGCCCGACCTCGCTTGCTTGCGAACAGGCCTGAACGTGGCGCAGTTGAGCTCACATGCCCTCGGCTTGACCTTTAACCACTCATCGTGCTCGCAAGAACAAGGCAGAAGGCGTCCATTTCAGGGCGTGCTTCATGCGAAGGCACCTAGGTAGGTCGTCAAGAGAACAGTTGTCGAAGGTCGACTTCTATGATACATCGTGGATCCTGTTCTCAACCCCATGCAACAGTCCTTCTGACAATACCAGCCGCAACGCATATTTAGTTGATGCGAGACAGAAGTACTTGAGAGCGCATACCCACTATGGCTTCGCACGTCGTCCGTCTAACATTCTTCAGCCTCGCTGTCTTATCTCTTGTTGCATCCTCGCCGTCATCAACAATTCTATGCTCATCAGGCTCGTCACTGTCAGCGTACGATTTCCGACTTTGTCCTAATCCAGGAATTGTGGGTGCCTATACAGTTGACGATCAATTTGGTTACACGCCTTCGGATCAGTCCTCATTCTCTCACCCATGGTCCGCAAACATTGCCAATATAGAGTCTTCCATTTGCCAAGGCCTCCACGATGTTTGCGCCGCAGATACAGACGCCGTACAGGCATGCTGGAATGCTTTCTGGTTATATTCGGGACTTACTTGGGTGCACGCCGTGAATCAGTGGAATGTCGCCTTGGGAATTGTTAGTAGTGAGTCTTGTACTGCAGCGAGCACGTGGATAGCAACCCTCCCTGCCTCCATCGTGACGAGTGATGCTCATACGACGACTGGAACAATGCACATGACGAGTACCAGCAGCTCTGGTCCTGCGTCACGGCCTACAAGCACAGTGCATACATCTTCTGTGTTAAGCGCCAATCCTACGGGCGCAGACCCTTCCTTGCCTTCCCCCACATTCTCTTCAACTTCCACTTCACGGTTCAAAACCACGACAACCCGAGCGTTCTCGAGTTCCGTCTCTACGTCAAGTAAGACCGGTACCCTGACTGCCACGTTATCGGCCGCCAGTCAGACGTCAACAGCAGCATCGGCGAGTAACTCGACAAGCACAGGACCATCTGTGGGCAATGATTCGCCTTTTCAGGATATTCCTAGTGTTTCCGCTGGAGCTGCATGTTCGTTGCATCACCTGTTTCTCGTATTCGGACTCATGCTGGGGTGCTTGCGCTAAGTAGAACCATATGCCGGATCTACTGAGATTTGAGCATTGGCGGAAGCTGGTCAAGGTAATCGAAATAAAAACGATACAATCTGTACCATGGCGACAATCCTTGGATTTCAGCACTATGAATCACGCTTTCGATCAATCAGCTGATGCGCAGATGTGAAGGCTGCCCGAAGTGTCTGCGACTACCCACTTACGTGAGAGCCCTTGCAAGATGCCTACAAAAATATGCTCTAGAGAAAGTATGTCTCACGACACGTTGACTCCACCATCCATGCCGTCCTCGCTCTCTCACGTGGCTGTTTAGAGAATCACCACCATAACAAGGCCCTTGCCCGAAAGTATCATATCTACAGCCACACAGTTTGACGGCTCCTCACAGCGCAAACGAGAAAGCTACGTAATTCACGCTTCGGGGCATCACCTTCGACTTCGTGAACCGTAGTTCCAATCAGACATACCTTGCAAACTTCACATTCCACGAAGACCGCACAGCCCTCTACGCACGTCACCGCAATTTCACTCAGACAAAGTACTATGAAGAGATGGCGCATGTGGACCATCGTAGCAGTGTCCTTGAGCTAACACCACACCCTGCCGACATCAAGACGATGATCGAGCACGGTTGGTGTGCAAGGCACCCATTGGCTCGAGACAGCCAAGTCTGGCGAGTTTTAGCACCGGTCGGGTCTCCTTTGATCAGGAGCTTGTCTATTCGCCAAGGACGCCAGAAGAGACCGATGATATGAGAAGCATCATCGGTGCCGCTGTCTGGTAGGTTGGAGTTGTGGACGGTAGGCCCGGTTATGCGAATTAGAATCAAGCCTCGGGAAATGCTGCTCGTTTTGTATCGAAAGGTACGATTTCTTCATGTGGTCTTCGCCAAGGGTCTTCCTTCATCTATTCGTCGGAGCTCGTTGCGCGTGCTGCTCGGGAATAAGCGTGATGGTAGAGCAATTTTGTGTGGCTTTCCATCTTTCAACCACTCTCGTCCATTTTGTCCATGAGTCCAAGCCCCATCGCAAATCTGTCCTGACTCTCCAATACGGAATAGCGTGCCTGCACGACTGCACAAAAAGCGGTCTAGACGAAGGGTTGTAAACACTGACGGTGCCCTGGAAGGCAGCCGCATGAAAGCTTGACAAGGACTCACTGGCAGCACCATGAAGAAGAAAGCATCTTGATCTCGACGCCAGCTTGGCCAGGCCCGGTCGGACCCTGATGGCTCAGCTTGGCGCCCAGAGGTTAGTAAACGGCTCACTGGCAGCCTCAGCCTGAGTGGCGCCGTGGCTGGAGGGGCAGCTATCGATAAGAGGTGGATCCCTCCGCTCTAGCACTCGTGCTCGTACTCGAAGTACAGAACTGGCATGTGCGGTGGCTGGTAAGGCTGAGCTTGTCCGTACTTGCCAGTCTGCCTGTCGATCAACTTGATCACCCTGGGAACCATCAACACTGGCAACGAGAACGAAACGACTGAATCCCAAGTCTCCAAGGCCTTGGTAGAGCTCGGAACACTACGCCAGGCTTCGTGCGGGCGACTAAGTCATCTATCTGGGTCGACGCACAATGGATGGATGCATGAGCCGAAATGCATGAGTGCGCTAGCTAAGTACAGCTGCCGCACCTGCATGCATAGGTACATTGACACCTCGACCCCGACACTGTGCGGATGAGCAAGTTGACGGTGGCATGCATCTATAATCTATATCTCAATTAGAGACATGGTATAGTCGCACACAAGTGTTCGTCAATTCCTTCATCCAACCTCTTCGTCTATGACACAATCGTTGGTGGTTCGATTAGGCCGTGTTCCAGAAAAGCTGGTGGTTGGCGTGGTGGCAGGTCACTAGTGCTCAGGTCTGCAGACAACACTTTTCTGCCCAAATCATCACCGTTACTTGCTGAACTCTGCTCATACTCTTCTTGTACATCCATTCTAGACCTTGACAAAACATTCTTGCTAGCGAACATACAATTTCACTCGAATTCAAACGGAGCAAGATTCGACATCTCATTACATTGGTGACATCCAACTCCGTCGCACTGACTTAACCTCGGACCACCCCAACGCATACACGTGCCAGTCTGTGAACGAACCATCATCAAACGCCGCAATGTGGCTCGGTGAAATGCCACCTGCTCTCCTTGCACTTGTCGCAATCCTCATCGCACAGCCAGTGACCGCTGGCCTCATACCTGAGCGGTTACTCCATTCGCTCGAAGATCTCCAGTCGGTCGCAAAGAGAGGAACCTGCGCCGGCACTGTATGTGGCTTCTATGGTCAGCTGTGCTGTACTGCCGGTGAATATTGCTACACCGATGCAAGCAACCAGGCTCAGTGTGGCACCAACCCAGGCTCGGCAGTGCAGACGGCTGTTGCCGCCGGCAGCTGGCAATACTACACTACAACCTATGTTGAGACAGACCTGAAGACCGTTACGGCCACTTTCAGTTCGCTGCTCCAGCAAACCACCCTACAAACTACAACTCTTAGCTGTTCCTATTCGCTTGGTCAGACACCGTGTGGCAGTGTCTGCTGCTTATCGGGTCAGTACTGCGCATCTTCAGGTTCATGTGTTGCCGTTGGCGGCGGCAGCTCTGGCTACTACAGCAGCCTTTACACCACCACAAAAGTCGTCACCAATACTGCAAGTGCACCACTCCGGCCGACATCTGATGTAACTGTAACTCAGACCGCCACCGGTACAGTGAGCACGACAGTACCATTTATCACCCCTGTCGGAACCGACGGCAGCATTATATCTGGAACCTCGGCGTCTACCCAAGCGGCTGGCCTCAGTGGCGGTGCAATTGCTGGCATTGTGATCGGTGTTATTCTCGGTCTTATCATCCTCATCCTTCTTTGCCTCTTCCTCTGCGCTCGGGGTCTCTGGAACACGATCTTCGGCAAGAAACGGAGACGTACGGAAGTCACAGAAGAAGTCTACGAACGACACTCGCGCCGAGGTGGAAAACCCACCACTGGCAGGACGTGGTACGGTGCCGCAAAACCACAACGAACTCAGGAGAAGAAGAAGAAATCGGGCTTGGGAGGATTCGGCACAGCAGCTGCGGCACTTGCCGGCCTCTGGGTCGTTCTCGGTCTGAAGAGGAAGAACGACAGGCGGCACGACGACAAGAGTTCGGCATCGTACTACAGCTACTCTGATTACACAGGTACCAGCGCCAGTGAGTAAACCCTTTCTGAAGCTCTGTTGATGACATACTGACCCAATTGCAGGTAGTGAGAGCTCAGATAGAAGAACAAGGAGAAGCAGCCGGTCTAGATCACGGCGGTGATTGAATCTCACTTTTTGTATTCTTGCATTGGAGGGGACACATGGGATGGAATGATTTTCAGCATAGCAAGCGGATTGAATTTCCGGCACGTCAGAGGCCGTTGATGGATATAGACCCAATACAGAGCACATTGATCAAAACACTCGACCTTTTCTGATATCGTACTCGTATTCGTGAGCATGGACATCTGTCACGGTCGCGGTAGCCCCAGTCGACGCCAAGCCACGTGATGCTTAGCAGCGAGCACGTGATTGGCGGCGCTAACAGCAGAGCGGTACCTATCACTGCACTGGCATGTTGAAGTTGCATTTCGCAGGGGCCGAGTATCAAGTCCCCGCTTTGTCTTTCGAGCACAGATTTCAATAGCACCACCACTTGCTAATCACGCCGCCGTTCGAGACGCCGCCTTGCACCGTACCAGCGAACACTCTTCCAACACCCCGAGAATGCATCCTTGATCTCCACCTGAATCCCCATTCAACATGCTTCAGACACAGCATCTTTACTCCCACCAACAACAATATGGTCAGCATGACCAGTCACCTTGGCAGCATAGTAGCCAGCAGAACAACCATCAAAGCATGAACCATTCACAGCAACAGGCTCAAGCTCAAGCTCAGGCAGCTGCAGCTGCCGCCGCCGCGGCCCAGCAACAACACTACAACCGCATCGCAGTCAATCAGTCTCATAGCTCCAACAACCAGACTGCCAATAACCGGCAGGGCTCCGGTGACGCGAGCCAAAACAATCTTACCTCCTTGACAAGCATGAACGAACAAAATTCGCCCGGCGTGGAACAACAACTATCTGATGAGAACCGAAAAGTCCTTCAGTGGGTTGCCGAGCTCATGGATCCGGCGAGAAGAGAAGGCGCATTGATGGAACTCAGCAAGAAGAGAGAGCAAGTGCCGGAGCTTGCCTTGGTGCTGTGGCACAGTTTTGGTGTCATGACAAGTCTGCTACAAGAGATTATTTCCGTCTATCCGCTACTGAACCCAAGTCAGCTTACAGCCGCTGCAAGCAATCGCGTCTGCAATGCGTTGGCACTATTACAATGTGTAGCCAGTCATAACGAAACCCGTGGTCTCTTCCTTCAAGGTATGCCGTACTGTCTGGAACCAGGTCTCGGACACAACTGACACACTGCAGCACACATTCCACTCTTCCTCTACCCCTTCCTCAACACAACATCGAAATCGCGGCCTTTCGAGTACCTTCGTCTCACCTCACTTGGTGTCATTGGAGCATTAGTTAAGAACGAGCCGTCCTCCAGCGCAGCCCTCAACCCGGCCGGCACGCCTAACGCCCAAGGCAACAACGCCAATTCGTCTCCTACAATCACCTTCTTGTTGACTACTGAGATCATTCCCCTATGCTTGCGCATCATGGAGACAGGCAGCGAGTTATCAAAGACGGTTGCCATATTTATCGTTCAAAAAATCCTTCTTGACGATACTGGGCTCGGCTACATCTGCGCTACGTATGAGCGTTTCTACGCAGTTGGGACCGTGCTGAGTAATATGGTTGTCGGTCTCGTAGAGACTCAGACCGTTCGGTTGCTCAAGCACGTTGTTCGTTGTTTCTTGAGGTTAGTGCTGGAATATAGTACTGATGGACATTCACTAATGGTTCCAGGCTGAGCGATAACAACCGGGCCCGACAAGCACTACGTCAATGTTTGCCTGAGCCTCTACGAGATGCCACCTTCTCGGCAGTCCTACGTGACGATGCAGCCACGAAGAGATGCCTGGCTCAACTACTCATTAATCTTAGCGACACTGTTTCTGACAATCAGAACGACCAATACGAGTAATCCTCCACAGCCGTTGCGTTTTCATATTGACAAGCACTTAGTATTTGTGCGTAAAGAGATGAACAAATGATACCCACACAACTTTTCACGAAATTTTCCTTGACAGCGTTTGCACGGTTGGCGACTACAGGTATATATGGAGGTGAAAAATGGAAAATTGATGTGGGAACAGTTGAAGCCTGATCCCCCGAAATTTGCGGCGTAACCGACATAGAGAGAACAATATACCCCGACCTAGGCAGGGTTTGCCGGGAACACTGTTTCAACAAAATATCAAGCGAGGATGGATGATTATAGCAAGCCGTGGTGGGTGTGTTTCGAAAACTTTCTTCCAGAACCGTATGTTTTGCAAGCGAAGCGAAGCGAAAACGAAGCGAAGCGGCAGATGGCATTTGCAGCGAAGTCGAAGGATAACGACGGCGCTTCAGGAGCCGAATGGCGGACTGATGAAGAAGAAAGAAAAAGCCCAATATTCTCTCTTTCCCTTCGCTTGGGGTTCCTACGCCATCGTTTGTCTTTTGAGGAAGCGGAATGTTGGGAGAAGAAGAAAAAAACACGAGCTCCAGGACGAGGCTACATTTTTGTACAAATCGACACTTCTTTTCTTGGCTTAGAGCACGACGGAAATGCATGACAAACGGAGTTTTTTCAAGTTAATGGAAGGGAGGGGGAGGGAAGGGATTTCTTCAGGAAAAAAAAGGCTAATTCTTTTTTTCTTATATATCTTCACAACTGTAGAGTATCAATTGACATGTGGAAATGGGAGGGAAAGAAATTTTGCACATTCTACATGTTTTCAAAGTTTATATCTCGGTGTTTTTTTCCCTCTGGTTTTTTTTTTCCTTTCCTTTTTGCTTTTTTGCTTCTACTCATCAAGATCACCGTCTCGTCTTCCCATCTAACAATGGGGGGAATTCTGTTTTTACGGAGATGAAGCGGAGAGCATGCCGGGACACACGCTCGGTGAAAAGAAAGAAAGAAAGAAAGAATGGATTCTGAGGAAAGTACAGGGTTGCTGATACAGATAGAAATTCGCCGTGTGCTATGCTAAACCGAAGCAATGCAAGCAATGCAAGCCCTGCCTGCCTGCCTGCCTGCCTGGCCAAAAACTCCGCGATGGCCTTTCATGATGCATAGATACAAATGTGGGTATTGATACAACAAGCAAGCCCCCATTTTCCGCTCCAACCCCTATAGTCAAACCGGGCCGTATGGGGACTATCGTCAACGATGACCAGGCAAGTCCCAGATCCCCTCGTCCTCGTCTTCTGCGTCGTCGCCGTCCTCCATCTCCTCGTCCGAGTCGTCGTCGTCGTCGTCATCGTCATCCTCTTCGTCGCTGCTCTGGTCTTGTGCGTGGACCCCCACCATAGCTACGTCTTCGTGGATGCGTGGACTCTGACGGCCCCAGAAATCGACGTCTTCGTCGTCGTCGGCCGGCGCATTGGCTCTTTCTCTCGTCGCCTCGGCCGTTCCGGGTCTCGAGCCTGCGGCGCTACCAAAGTAGCTGTCTCGCCGTGGCTCAATGACTCTCGAGCCGGTGCCGAAGTAGCTTCCGACAACGGGTGATACTGACCTCACTGACCGCGAGGGCGAGTGGGGCAGCAACCAGGGCGAGTCTCGTTGTGTTGGAGACCGCGCTAGAGCGCTTGCCAGAGCAGTTGCATTGCCAGTAGGGGCCTGCACAGCACCGACAGGTGTGAGTTCCTGCATGGGCGTGTGGGTGTGGCTGGCGGTTATTCCTGCCTCACCCTCCCTAGCCTGGCGCGCCAGTTCTTCCTGTTCCTGCAGTTGTGCAGTGCGTTCTGCACCAAGGAGCTCGAGCTGTGCTGTGTTGTATGAGTCGCAAAGGCCACACTTGAGCCCAAGCCAGTGATACTTGGTGATACTTCTGCTGTTGCAATCGTTGCAGAAGATGTATGCCCTGTTGTCCCGGTACTCTTCCGGCATTGGCTGTTCTTCAATATGGCGATCGAGGCGCCTGAATTGGCTTTCCATGTTGGCGATGCTCTTGCTACAGATAGGGCACTTGTAGCTTGTTTGACACCATTGCGCGAAGCAGCTTTCATGAATGCTGTGTCCACACTTCATAAAGGCAACAGGCTTGTTGGAAGTGAACATGTACTCTCCGCATATGGGACAATCACATTTTGTACTTCGCTCGATGCAACGGTGATCTTGCTCGGCTTGGA
>Ga0210040_10002388_pt1 | contig 26571 bp, 13 predicted proteins | sample CryGeyCG12114_NA_FD_185462 | JGI IMG/M metagenome (GOLD analysis project Ga0210040, IMG submission 185462) | Groundwater microbial communities from aquifer - Crystal Geyser CG19_WC_8/21/14_NA (SPAdes) (version 2) | ecosystem: Environmental > Aquatic > Deep subsurface > Groundwater | place: USA... | reverse complement strand
GAGGGTTAGTTAGTAAGCAGCTCCAGATGATGATGATGATGATCAAAATTGTTCCTTGCGTCTGTGGACTGATGTGAAAGGAAAATGGATATGGACAGCAAGTAAATATAACAACAACTGTATGGACTGTGGTGAGCAAAAGAAAGTGTCGTCTTGAGATATTAGATTATTTGAAGGGAGAGCATTGAGACCGTAGTTATCTGGTTACATGAACTTTCTCTTAGTTAGTTAGTCAGTTAGTTAGTTAGTTAGTTCCACCTTAATTACAACTGCCAAGTAAATGATGTTGGCTCACTCTGCCTCGTTAAATATAGAACGTTGTGTCGGGAGCTACAGTCAGTCAGTCAATAGGATCGTTGGTAGGTTAGGAATAGGTAGGCTTGAAAGTATATTATCAGCCTGTACGGTTTTTGTGAGCAATAGGGAATACACATGAGAAAGTTAGTAAGTAAGTATGAAACAAAGAATGGTTGGCACGACACATGAGATTGGAATGAAAGAAAGGAGCAGATGAGGATGACCTAATCAAGCGTACCTTTGTCCTAACTAAGCCAAAGGTCCTTGATTCGGGTGGATTGGGACCCACAATGCAATTTAGGTTATGGAAACTTTTCCCCCATCTAGTTTTCTTCTCTTTTTTCATTACTTCAGTACTTGTTTGGAAGAAGGGAGATAAATAAGACAAGAGATGAAAATAAACCTGTAGGTATAGGTGTATAGCCCATGGGCTCCTATATATAGGCGCAGTCAGCAAAGATGATGGAAGAAAACTGATCTGATATGACACTATACTAAAGCTACACTGTGTCATGTATGTATCTTTAGATTTTTCATCAGTTCCATTGCCAACAAACGTAAAACTCAATACATAAGCGGTTTATGTGAAATGCGTATAGATGACAAGAATATTTATTCCCTATAAGTAGGAACTAGTTGTACCATATAATCCCTTTTTTCAAAGAAAACACCGTGCATAAATACTACACATAGTAGATCGGAGCAAGTGCCAGATTAAAAGGATAAAGGAAATGTCCTCTGCTCGTTCCATATATAAAAATTATTATTATTATTATTTTCAGTGCATACTATAACCATATCCTACTAGTGTAGCAGGGGGACATTTCTACTGTGTTAGTTATACGGAGGGGAAACTTTTCACTTTCTATACTACACACTGCATGCACACTTGTTATATCCCGTACCGTGAGTGAGTGCGAGTAGGGAAAGGAAACAAAGAGCTCTGGATCCCATGTAGCAATCATAATGCATTCCATACAGACGGATAAAGATTTTCCAGACGCGTGCGTTGCCTCTGTGGCTGGAGAGAGTCCTCCTCCCTTCCCGTGGATATAGTGGCCACTATATAGAGACCAAGTATACCATGTGAGATCAATAGTGGGAATGGGGAGAAAGCAGGAGTAGCCCGTTTCTGGGGCCCAGAGACCAACTCATACAAGAGTGAGTAATACTGGGAAAAGGGGGAACGCTTGGAAAGTTTCCATCTCATTCTATAGAAGACATGGTGTATATGTAGCTAGGTAGCCGGTTGGCAGGGCCATTCTATATACGGCATTTGGGCAGCTCACACTTTGACTTGGGAAGCTAGTCCGTTTTTCTTTGGGAGCCCACAGTTTGTACTGCGGACTACCCTTTGAGCTCAGAAGAGAGTTGGACGGCAACTTAGTTAGGCACTGGGTGGGTTAGTTGGGAAATTTACATAGAAAACATAACTCACACGGTCAGTTAGACACACACGCATATTTACTCGTTTTTCTCTACTCACCACTCACATTTGGAAATTTGTTGTTACCACAGGAAAAATAATGGACTAGAGACATTGAACATATGAGTACAGTATCGAATTCACTCGTGGACACGACACATCACATACAACATTTGAGCCGTTGTCCTTTCCCTAGTTTTTACCAGTACACAGGCTTTATTTTTACGTGTTAAGCTCAAATTTTTCAAGTTCCAAATCTCAAGACGTCTCAGCGTGCCCCTTATTGTGGCTCTCATCCCTTCATCAATCTCAAGGAAGGACCATTGTAAGTTTGAAACTTTTCCAATTTGGGCAATGTTTTATATTTTTTTGCAAACGACTTATGATTAGGTGAATGATTTTAAATTGTTTTACATTGACTATCTTATGTTATGTTACTCTTTATGTTGGTTAGTAATTTTGTTATACGCTACGTTTATATTTTACACGCCAAAAACTTCTCTTCATGACACTTTTGTTTGAAATAAAATTTGCTTTTGAAACCATTATGATTTGGCTTTTCTTTTATACTTTGGCATCCAACCATTCATCCGGTGCGATTGGCACACAAAAGCATATTATTGTGACGCCATGCATTGTCACCATACTCTCATTGTCCATGCCGTTATCATTTCCGTGCAGCCAAGAGCGCACTGGGAAGACTAATTAGTAAGCGGTATCAGGGCATCACACAACATTGATTCCTATAAAGGGTCATTCATTTCCTGCACGGCTTAGATAAGAGATCCTACTATGCTGTCATCCTTGAGCGCATTATTATTATTTTTATCATGATCATGATGAGGACATTAGAAAGCATTGGCTGTACAAAGCATTATTATCCCAGAGATCCCAGTGGCCATCACAAGAGAAAAGATGATGCAGCAGCAGGAGCATGCCGTCCATACATATTCATTCCTTTATGCGCATAGAAACTAACTAACTAGCTCCCAACTACAGACTAACTAGACTATAAGGTGGAAAGACGCATTTAGCCAACTATAGAATCTACTATGCACAATGTGTAGCCAGTCAGTATAAGGTAGTAAGTAGTACACAGAGTGACTCAAGGTTTTACATCTCTCCATTGTACAAGATCATGTCCCCGAAACGGGTTTAACTACACCGGAGAGAGGCTGAATAAAAGCGGCGAGTCACTCTACTACTGCTTACTCAAGTTGAGCTGATTTGGGTCGCCGGCTGCAAAACACACTTGCTTCTTGTGTGAGCGCAAAACTTGGAAGCTAGTGGGTAGGCAACAAAACGGAAAAAATTGTGGGCCTCCAAAGCAATGACCAGTGTGCATGTGCTATAGTATGATTGCAACTCTAGCTATCTGGATTCCAAGACTGTGTTTTTATTGATTCCACGAGTATCATTATTAGTAGAGTTAGTGCAACATATACCATGGAATATAATAATATTCTTTTGCTACCACCACCACACACATAAATGGAACATAAACAGGGAAGCGGAAAAAACGAAGGGGGACTGACTGAGAGAGCTGCTGTATAAATTGTAAAGCAAGTTCACTGAAAGTCACTGGGTAAACCAAATGAATTGGTGTTGTTATGCACTACCACTGCCATTATCAATCTTCAAGCGGATGTATTGTATGAAATGCTTGGGTGTGTTTGTATATATATATAATGTGCGTGAATGAGAATAATAGTACACACAGTAAGTAGTCAGTGGAAATTTTCCATCATGTAAGTGAGTAACTAACTAACTAACTAAAAGTAAGTACGCACTTCCATTGCTCATTATATGAGCAGGGTTGTTTGTTTGATTGCAGGGATTGTAGTATGGATAAAGCAGACGGATATTGTTCCATTATGTTGAAATAAAGTTCCCACTGGCAAGTTAGTAGTATGCACATACGTAGCATGACATCATCACCATTCTAATTAGCATAGAGCCTCGTAAGCAGCTTTTCAAATGCAAACTAACAAACGGAGGGAACCCCAATAGTTTGTGTATAGTGGAAAGTTGAGGTGTAATTAATTATTTTGCATATGGGGAAGTGAGTACGACTAAATTGCTTGTGGCTAAGAGATACAAGTTAAGTTACTTTAATTTTCAGAGTAGGCTCCACTCATTATTTATCGTACGAGTTTACTAGGAGATAAAAGTGAAAGCAGGGTACGAAAAAAGTGGTAGGAACAAGTTAGGTAGTTAGTGTGTTTGTTAGTTAGTTAGTTAGTTACACAGGAAGGTGGGATGAACAATGTGAAAAGCGAGAGAGAAGATTATGTGGCATTTGGGTGGCTCATGTGAGAAGCTCGTAAATTCGTAAATAAGAATACTTAAAAAACTCAGTTCCAAGAAGTTAATTAGACAGCTGGTGCAGCCGTTACACCAACATTGATGAGGTGTTTGAAACTTTTTTGCTCTACTTTTTTGTATTTAGAATCTACGGCAAGTCATTACTAGATACATTACACTCTTGAGAGAAAATGTACAGTAGACCCATATCCCTGAACATGATGAAGCACACAAATTTACCCGCTAGTGCTTTCCACTTTGGTAATTACAAAATCCCCTTTATAAGATCCAGCATTCTAAAATGTGCCAAAGGCCACATTTTTATGCTCTATATACTAAAATCCACAAAACTATCCGTGTATAGTATATTATTCTCACCGAGGTCAGCTGTGTTTGACTCATTTTTTACAGAGTCGTCTTAAACACACATAGTTAAAGTTTCCCCTGAATGCACAATGGTTTATTCTCCACTGGCCAGTAATATTTTCACAAGGTTGTAATAATGTTTACTTACTTACTTATGTGCACATCTTTCCCTGAGCGATGATAAAATAGACTGTCTATGCTACAAGGATTGCCTTCCTTACTTATATGCCTTATAAAATGGGGCACGAGACATTCTGTAATGAAAAGTAAACCTTGTCTGTTCCCTAAATAGATAGTATGATTGGTATGCTTTTAACCAGCCGTACCTGACTGACTGACTGTGAGTCTTTGCTTACATTGTGTATTGAACTCAACTTTTGAGTTCATGAATGAGTAATCGGGTTTTACAATTGACTCATATTCATTCACTGACAGTACGGACTGTCAATGATATAGATCTTTAGTCAAATGAATATTTTGCGAGCACTTTAATCTCTAGATTGTGAGCGACTCAACAAAAAGTATCAATAAGGGGGCCGAATCGTTGAATCACTAGTCAGTTAATACAGTGTGATGAGTGAGAACATGCATATGCTACACCCTATCTATCATCACACACGCACACCACTTTTTTCCATATTTTCCATGCAATGTGTGAAAATTTCTGCAATGTATACTTCTATAGTTGGCATGAATAATGGAAAACAAGTAGGAGAGAAAACAATTGGCCTGCAGTGCGATTCATTCTTAATGCACGCTTGCTATGACTATAAGAAATGAAGTTTTTCAGCTTCATCATACTTTTTAAAAATAGCTAACTAATTAACAAGCGTTTTATTCGATAATTATGGGGTCCCATCCACATTGAAATGCCTGCTACATGCATTATTATGCATTTTAGTCTATATGTAAAAGTGAATGGCCAAAAAAAAACAGTTTTTGTGGATATTTCTCTCACCAATGGCGCAAAGAAACTCATCAAGGTTAACAAAATAATAGGAAGGGAGAAAGGCCACAAATTTGTTACTGTTAATTTAATGAGCTTCTACGACATGGGCGGTGGCGATATATACCTCAATTATTATTATTGCTTGCATTAGTCCAGTGTACATAGGAAATATTTTTGGTGTCTGTAGTCTGTCATAAGAACAAAAACACACATGCGATTTAATACATGCACTATTATTGTATCGACCACTGCATGTCCTGCTGAGAAGTTCCTAATTCTTTGTGTACAAACTGAAACGAACAGTGTTGGATGGACTAATGTAGGTAGCAAGTAGCAACAGTGCATGAGATAGATGGACAGAGGAAAAAAGCCATAGGGAAAAAAGAGGGAGTAATGTAGGGAAAATTAGGGGATCAGACATCATCATCATGTGTACAAATAAATACAGGTAAGGGAAATGGATCGATTTAGATTAAGAGCACTAGTGTATACTACCAGCAGTGGGATGGTTAATAATAAAATTCGATTTTCAATTACCAAACTACTTGTTTATTCTGAAGACAAGAGTCGTGTGTCTTTGCGTGCTTGTGTGTACTCCAAGTGCCAGCCACTGGGCTTTTCCTACCACGCCACCACCGTTCACTTATGCAATTACACGAGAACATAATTCTCTCATAAATAAATATCAAATCTTATTTTGCCCGTATTCCAATATGTTTCTTTATGAGTGCAAACTGTTGAGTTGGAAAAAATTAACGAGGATTTTTTTTACTCTTGTGAAAAGCTGTAGCTATATTATAGGCTAACTAACTGACTAAATATCAGCAGCTAAATGAAGTTGGCAAGGGAAGAAACAACAATACTTTTTCTTCCTTTGCAGATAGTAGTCAAGTCACAGGAATGATTTAATTCTTATGCAAAAAGAGACATAATGAACTCATTATTTTCTTTCTACTCAGGGACTAATAGACAGTAATCGATTTATTGACTACATTGCACAAAAGTTACAAGAAAGGCACGAATTTCTCATGTCTGGAAAATAATGAGAGGAAGCAGGAGCACTTGTGTTTCGTGATTATATTAGGCACATGCTCATCAACACACTCCAGCTTATATGGCAGTCAGTGGATATAGTATAAGTGGAAAAGAGTTGTATTGGCACTCTTCTGTACGGACTGACTGACAGTTAAGCAAGCAAGTCGTCAAAGGCAATAAACTTTCCCCATACATGGCTCAAGTTGGAACGGCACAGTTGTGTACTTGTTCTATGCTTCATACACAGAACATGAAAATGAATTAACGAGCAACATTTTGAACATATCATTGGTTGAGTGATAACATGGAGTGACATGATTAAGATAAATTAGTCTGAACATGTTGAAACTGATGTGAGCAAGAATTATTAGTTGCTTAGTTAGTTAGTTAGTTAGTTTGTTAGTATGCATGGCGAGAAAATAAATGCTCACACAGACTAATATTCAGTCCCCTTGTTCATGTGTGGGTACACATTGGAGCAGAGAAAGTTTTGTATACATTTCTCATGTACTAATCATCATGGAGAATTAGTCATTCGGAAATTGGAAACTTACTCATGGTTGCATTTCACAGTATTATTAACTAGTTAGTTGAGAGATTTATCTACAGTGTATGAACTATACATATTATAATTCGGGTAGAATGCGTACATTCAATCCCTTTTTCAGGTCCTTATATTGAGCTACAAGATTTTTGGACTGTGTTAATATGCACAATAGTTTCAACATCATCCTATGAGAACTATAACATACTGATGAGAGGATACACTGTCTCATAAATAATGCATTGAAGGTGATATTATTCCATTGGTGAGAAAACAATGAAGCCACATGGCTTTTTTCTCAGGCATGCTTACATGCATGTTTAGAATATACTATTTGTATATAGTATGTCTGTTTCAAGTGTGTTGTAGGAATTCAATGTAGAGTGGGAGAGAAAAACTGTTTCCAGCATAGATTTTTTTCATCACAAGAAAAGCAAGAGTGGTAAAATGTTAGTTACAAAGTAGGATAAAAAAGTGCAATTTTCTCACTCTAGATAATTGTCTAATCCTATAATGATTGTAGTTGGTCTGACTGACTACATTATAGCACACTTGCTTGCTGCTATACAACAAAAGCTTCTTTGCTTGTCTGGCTATTAATGAGTTGTAAATAGAAATTGTTGGCTAATGGCCAGAGTTAAGGAACCAATTTAAATCCAAGTAAAGTTTCATGGGATGGAAATAAATCATTTCCTTCAAGGAGATACATCTCGTTTGCTTAGCACATCACTAAGGGAAAAGTGAGGAAAAAAACTTTCTCTCAACATTCTTGTTTTCTCCACTACTTTCAATTTTCGTCGTTACTTTTCTATAACATGCTATGTAATGTGCATGGAATAAAGATGGCAATCTCTACTGGGTATACCATTATTGGAAGGAAAATCTAGAAGCCATATTTAATATGAATGCCATGTATTTTCCTTTCCAAATTTTTGTATCAGCCTGAATGCATCTAATTCCAAGTTCCAATATTCTTTCTGAAAGGAATTGTCGACTGAATAGGAATGGAATGAAGGCAGTGTACTCACTCACATTGCTTTTAAAATGTATGCATTCAAGCCCAGGGACAGAGTGATGCAAAAAAAGCACAGCTTTTTACTCCAGTTGGAAGCAAACAGAGTGATGGCTGAGAATTCACCATCTCTTGAGTTACATCAGTTCATGCAAAATGAAAATATAGATAGAAGGACACTCTGATTCCCATACCCAATTGAATTCAAAGTGTCACAGTGGAAACGAACTTGGAGAAAAGGATAGACTTTTACATGGAAGCACTTGTACTCAACCTCACATATGGTCCCCACAGAGATTTCATATTCGATCACGTTGAAATGAAAAGTAGTGTGAGGGCCTGTTCGATTCCATATGGAATGTAGGCACACTATGTACTATGTAGAAATGTGTCTGCTTTCCAAATTTTCATCCATTTTCTCTACATACAATATTTTTTTACTCTGTCTGTTGCACGTTAGGCCACTAACTTTCCTAACGCCGTATAATGTACTCCGTTAAATCGAATAGTATGTTTTATGCACGTAAACCTCACAAGTAAGTCTCGTATTCGTTCATTCTTTCGTTCCTATTATTCACTGTAGAATCCACACATTGCCATCATGAACAATATTGATTTAGCATTGTTGTAGTGGGTTGTGGGTTTGATTGCCATTTACAAGACAAATTATTCCGCGAGAGAATTTAAATCTGTGCATAGTAAATCTTAGAATGGTTTGTTTGAACGTGAGAGTATTACGGTTTATACGGCGCATAAATCTATACAAGCCTGTAGACATGATCATGTGTAAACGAGGTAGGGTGCGAATGGCATCGATTGTGTGGCCTGTGTGTTCACTACGTAGAATATAATGCATTTTGGAGTAATACTTGGAACATGACTAGGTAGAAGAACTTTTGTGAAGTACAACAGTTTCCTTTCAGAACAACCTTTCGACTACACAGTAGTGCTAAATGCAAGCCAACCTGATATCCTTTAGAGCGAGTTTTTGAAAGAAAACGCACTGGAGTGGAAACAGAATATAATTTCATACCAGTGAAAGAATTCCATCTCAACTACTTTCCATGGAACTCCCCAGAGAGTTTTTCCCACATCTTTCTCTATCTGCACAATGTATACGGAGAGAAAGAATAGAACCCAATATGTGATGTCATGTAAAATCTTCAAAGTGGATACAATTTGAGAGCCTCTCTGTGCGTAGATATTGGAGCTCCTGAGTTGCATTATTTCTGTGTTCACTCTTCTTTTTCTCATTTTATCTGCTATTCATGCAATTCCTTTCCATACACATCTTTCAAATTTATGCATTAAGAAATGGTTTCCTTGATTCACTATTTATGAATAGACTGAGATGACACATAACGATATCAAATGTAATTCAATTTTCTGTTTCATATCACTGACTAGTCTCAAAATGTAACGTCAACAGTTTACAGTAACAGTATCATGTTTATTCCAATGTTACACACTGTCAGTAAATCTCCATTCAATCGATAATTTTTATATGCTCTCTCTGATTCCATAGTAAAAAAGTAGGATACTACTGACAATCGGTACATTATAGATACTATCGAATCTCAAATCACACTATCCCATTCCAATAAGCTTAACCAATGAAATAGGGAATTTAGCTAACTCCCTTACTTTTTTTCAATCCCATCTCTTTCAACCATTCAAAATAGCAGTCTAGTAGTAAATGCATTCCGTATCATGTTCTACTACCTTGAACACAAAATCCATTTCCCTTTGTTTCAATGGGTTTCCTAAAATAAAAGTGAATACCCATCAAACCCTGCCTGTATATACGCTTGTAATGCCGTTCCATGGATTCATTCATGTTAATCTTAATCCTACGTTGCAACATTTCCAGCCCATTAGTTTTAATATCAGAACGGGCGTAAACTAACAACAGTTACACCAAAAAAAATCCGTAATTTACAAAAAGATGCCATCACTCTATACATTAAAATAGCAAATAAGTTCCCGTCTTTCGCTGTGTACTAACTAACTAACTAACTAACTAACAACATGGATTCATTGTATCCATAATCCGTTGATATCAGTCCGTCAGATCACTATTGAAGAAAAAACCCATAGCTAGGGTAAAAATCACACATCCCTCTTGAACATCTGAGGTCCACAGGGTGACAATAACTTTTTCCAACTAGGGAGCCAAAAAAAAACAGGGTGACATGATCAGTATTTCATGCGGGTGTGGAGAGTAGAGAAAATTGCATCTAGTGAAAGAAGAATGAGCCCACATTTTTCATAATATTCATTCAATGGGTACACACTGTTTTTCACACAAGACTCTAGAGCACACAATGTAAATAATGTCTACTCCTACAACTAACGACTGGTAGGCATGTACAGATATAACACTGTGCGTAAATTTCAAAATACGTTCATCGCACCATGTCCAGTAAGATGTACGATTTTTTAGTGAAATCAGGATCTCTCTGCTGTGAAACGAAATATATACGCGTCCGTTCACTGAATAACTAGTAGCGAATGTTTGGAATGGACTGTGTCAATTTTTTTGGGGTTTTCTGTTGGCGTACACAAGGAGAAAATAGGCTGTGACACTCCCAGTAGTTAATGAACCCTCTTTTTGCAGCTGACACCACATCTCGTCTCCTCACACAGACACACATGAAAAAGCACATACATACATCAATCCCACGTACTGGCCTTAATAGAAAGAAACTCTACACGTTGTAATTTACTGGGAAAAAGACACACTAATGGTGGCAGTAGTAAACATAGTAATGTTGTTATTATTTGTACCACAGTGGATGTTGTGTGTAGTTTGGGAAAGCAAAAAATGGTATGTTCATATAGCGCCCACTTGCTAGTATATGGAAGGAGAGAGCCAACTTTTGAAAATAATGTGCATACATAATATGAAGGTAGAGTTTGTTTGTGCATGCAGTGTCAGCATCTTTCCCATTTTTTCATTTCCTTATCCTTTCACCCTGTCATCATACTTTTTTTAGTATTCCGAGTTTCACCTTTACAGAGAAAGAGAATTACTGTGTGCACACTCACATTATTATTACTATGTCAAAAGTTTCAAAGGGGGAAAAGTTTTCACACTTTGTGCTGGGAATCATCATGATCTTGGTCCTATCTTGTTATCTGTCTTTCATCATCATACACTTATTGTTGTTTGCCTAGAAAAAGGGAAAACGAAGGGTCGTAACGTTTTTTTGCTTCGTTGCTCTTCTATTCTTCTACTTGCATACATGACTGACTGAGTGAGTGAATAAAGTTTTCCTCCCGCTTATTATATATGGGGCTCTTATCTCGTGCATAGTTAAGTTTATACAGTTAGTAGAAGAAACTGCGTGCGGCTCTACGGTTTTTAGTTAATATATAGGGGAAGCGTTATGATATTCGCTGTAGTACCGCTATATCTCATGATATTGTGTATGAAAAATGGTCCATGCTTATATTCAACCCTTTCTGAACGTGGAAAAAGTAGATTATAAGTCTTGGTCTATTCTTTTCTCATATCGCACGACCTCAGGGTTCCAAGTCTGCCAAGTTAAGTTAGTTATGAGTGAAAATTTGTATTCTCTTCCATGACATGGAATTGCTCGGAGCTTTCAGATCCAAGTAAAAATGTAATAGTGAGTGAGACGCACTATAATTCATCTCTGTGTATGGAATAGCACAAAGGTTGAGGATGAGTAAGCAATAATCTGACCAGATTATGTTCTTTTATCATGTCTAGCATTTTGGATGAGATACATGTTAAGTTAACTTGAACGCATTGCCCGTTTTTTTTTTGCGTACCAGACTGCTCTAGTGATAAGAGACAACCGTTGCTCCAAGAATCAAAGTGAGATGGAGTCTCTATATATTCTTATTATTATTACATTTTTGAGTCTCAAGTTAAAACGAGGCATGCTGTTACATGGCAAGTATAGAGCACATAATATGTAGTCTCTTTGATAGGGAAAGGAATTCATCCTCTTTGGAATTTTTAATGATCTAACCGAAAGCAAACAAACATAGTGATCGAGTGCTGGTTCTACATATTTATGTGGGAAATTGAGAAAAAATAAAATACATTACGTGCAAGTGGAAGATTCCAAGTGAAATTGCGATAACATGAGAATTCAAATGGATTCTATTTATTCAGGCCATTCACTTTACACATGCATGAGCTCCGCTTTTCTCTCACAGCGTTAATGTAATGGAAAGAAAGTTGCTCTGCATATTTAGAAAGCTCAGATTTACGCTTCTAGTCATATTCAAATCCGCGATGAAATAATAAATTTTGGCCGTCCATTGGAGATTCTGCAAGTTTGGGGGGAGCACAAGGGAACAATCTTTTAATTGTGTTTATCTACACGGCTTGAATTTATTTCCGTCCAATCTCATATTCAATCCTGCAGTATTTTTTCCACTTTGGTGAATTGATTTCTGTTTGCTTGCCAAATATTGAAAGAGCAATTGCAGAATGGGGATTTGGTAAATAAATGAATACAGTTGTGATTCCAAATGGAGCCCTTTCCATTCAATTGAATATTTAGTACTAACTGTGGGTTGTGCAAAACATTCAAGTCGTTAAAATCATACAATTATCCACTGAACAGTTAAATTCCATTTACTCTCCCTTCCAACCCTTTTTCATGCTTCAAAACCATCATTATGGTGGCAGTCAGAGCAACTGACTTCCTAAATAACCAATTAACTACCTACATTCACTTATAATTGAGTAAAAAAATACAGAGCACTCCATACCAAAACAGGCTACCTATTGGACACACCAAAGTGAAAACTAATGGCATTTAAACTACGCACAAGCATCCCATCAAGTCATTAGAAAGTCAACTCGTTGCTACCACCCTTAAATTGTGTTTGCATGAGAAGGAAATGTAGCTATTTACTGTTCACATACTACAACTCTAACTAACTAACTAACTAACTAACTAACTATAGCATCAGTCAAATAAAAAATTACGAATGCTCTGTCTGTGCGCCAACAAGCCTCTACTCACTTGTCTATAATAACGTATACTGCTCATTAATGATGAGTTGACTAGTAGAGAATTGAGGGCAGGGAATGGGAAACGTGCACTCCCGTTTTCAACCTGTTCACTTTTATTCTCCAACTTCTCAGGGACTTGAAGCACACACACAAACACATTCAATGATTCCCGTCTGTTAGCAAATTGTAGCAAAATATTCTCGCAGTAACTATAACTAACTAACTAACTAACTACTATAACATAACTACTTATTATCTACTTTACTGGATGCGTGAAAGTCCATTTAATGGGTAGGTACGTCCACACATATATTGTTAGTTAGAATCCATACGTATGTACTAGCTAGTTAGTTAGTTAGTAGAATTCAAAAAGACTAGGGATAGCTTGTCAAGTCACACAGATAGACTTGACTGTCTCTACACACGAACTAACTAACTAACTAACTAACTATATGGAGGGAGAAGGGGCTCTATATAGCATACAGTCTTTTATGAGTAAAGGAAAAGCAGTAAAGTCGTGATTTCATTGGGCATTTCTTTTTGTAAACAGGTGCCATCGTAATGTACGCAGATGCGACTGGGGAGCCAGGAGCAAGCAAGTCGGGCAAAGTAAGTAGGGAGAGAGCCAAAGAGGAGAGCGAGAGAGAGAGAGATGAGAGAAAACTGAGTGAGCGATCTTTCTCTTGCATTTCACTCCTTCCTTCCTGGTCGTGAGAAGTGCACAGAAATTTTGGAGCTGCAAATCCAGACGAGCAGAGTGGCAATATTTTCAAAGTGAGAGGTTGGTTGCTGCTGCAGAGCACAAGCCACTTGTACTGCGACTATTTGTTAGCTGGTTAGTTAGTTAATGTGTCTAGATAGTTCTGGTTTGGAGGGGACGCAAGGTTTATGAGAATAAAGAACGAGTGAGTGAGGAAAGAAGACTTGTGTTTTTGAATTGTGATTTCGTTCGGGCTGGGTGGGTTATTAGTTAGTTAGTTGGTTGGTCGGTAAGTAGAGATTGTAGGTTGACCGTGTTTTTTATTAGATGGATTATAGTTGTTGGGAAAGTTCTTGAAGCGGATCAATGATGCCAGAAAAAACTGTGAACCGTCCCCTTTCGGTTTTCACTGTATGCCTTGATGTGATGAATGGTCATAAGGCACGCGGTGAATGCCAAAAGCGGGTATACGGAAACCAACATATTTTTCACAGTCCAAAAGATGTCCAGTCCGTATGTCCTGGGAGCGCACTACGGGGTGATTCATTTTCTTGAAATGCTCTCGTATTTTCAAGTGGACTGTCAGTGCAATTCTTACAGAGGCTGGTCAGTGTCTGGATTGTAAGTAGTGTGAACGTAGATGTTTAATTTGATTTATTATGAATTCGGGATTTTTCTATAGTATATGATAAAGTAGGAGCGTGAATAAAAGTTTTTTAATATCGTGTAAACTGCTATATGGTTGTTTATTCACTTCTTAAGTTATGAAGTATAATAAATGTGTGTTAGAGCAAGTCTTATTGGTCAAAGTTTTATATTGCATGGATGCCATTTTGTAGGGACATTATAGATCTGCAATTGGTAAGTTTTATGGGATCAAGTTCATTGTGCTGATAAAGATAAATAAAATATAGGCTCCTTTTAGCCCATTTCCATGCATTTGTACATATCTACCCACCTGAGCGTATTTCCTTGGTGAATAATTTATTAGTATAGAAGGTCCGTATGCTTGGATCTCATCTGGGCCAAATTTACACGTGTAGCTAAGTGCACACGTAGAGGGGGGACTAACTCAATTTACCCGGTCAAAGGAAACTCATTATCTCAACGTTACAATGAAATTCAAATTCTTAATGGTTCATATAATTCAAAATCGTTCTTATGAAGCACTTGAACGGTTCTTAGACATATTCTCTTCAAAGTTAATTTCTTATGTAAAAGTACCTAAAGGTTTGACATTAGAAACTGCTATACCCTAAATATAGCAATCTGGCTGTAAAATGAAACTATAGTTGTTGCCTTCAGGTTTAAAATGATTTCTCAAGAGTGGGACTCTTCAGTTTAATATGAGAAAGGGCTTTGTACTTCTCTCATCTTCTACTAGTTGTTGATTTAATTAAGCTTTTTGAGACAAAAACTATGTACACTTGATTCCTTTCGATCCATCTAATGAAAAATTCACTGGCATCCAGAATGCTGTACAGCACTTGCCAGCTCTAACGCAATATAGAGAAAAGGAGTAAACAAAAATTTAATAAAAACATTCTCATCTCTATTCAAAAAGACGAAGTTATGTGCACACTAATATACACAAACTAAACGGCAATAACATTTGAGATTTCAGCAAAAAAAGCCAAGTGTATTCATAATGGGAGCATATTTCCGTACAAATGATAACGGCCTATGCAATCATTTGAATTCGTTTTCCCTTCTTACGACCCTCTATACATAAGTAAGAGTACTTGTTAACAATTTATGCATGATTTTGACTCGACAAAAAGCCACAAGATATTTGTATATTTGGAAATGCAAAGAAGAACTAGTAAGAAAAAATGGGAAGCCAGAAATGTCAATAAAAGCTTTCAGCTTCCAGTAGTTCTACCATCCAAATACACATATATTATTGAGATTGCTGATTAAGGGAAATCTGTACGAGGAATTATGGGCAAAGTTCTTGGTTGTTGACAAAAGAGCTAGTTTCTAACAGTCACAACTACTGGACATGGTTCACTCGTAGTCCAGAACCGTTGCATTTATTTATGTGCTCCAGGGGGGACACACATTGTTCATTCCTTCATACACAAGACACTGGAAAGTATCGAGGGATGGCACTTTTTATGTTCTCTACGACAGCCGTAAAAACTCCACTTGTACACTCATATATAAGACTACGTTCTATTATATGACAAGAAAAAAGGGAGAGAGGAAAAGTTCATTTCTTTCTGATATTCCACTGCAATACGCCTATGGGATAGCAGCCTATGGATTAGTAGTAAAGAATTCTGAAACTTTATTTTACTGTTGACTTACACTTTTTTTGTGTCATCCGTATGAAAGATGCATACTAAGAAATCTTGGTTATGGGTACCACACATGCTGTGGAATCCACAAGATAAACTAAAACATGCTATAAGTTGGCTGGTGAGGCAGAACTCTGTTGTATAATATTTTCACTGGAAGAGGAAAAACAAAAGAACTCTACTCCCAATGAATGCTAAGGGGATTCTAAGGAGCAGGAGCTTCTGTTTTTTCCGCGTCTCCCATGCATTTCTAAATGTGTTTGTATGAAAGTGCACAAAATGTGGCTATAAATTACTCGGATGGCCCATTTCACAAGTTGACGACCAGAGGGAATGCAAGCAACATGCAAAAAGAGCCCTCATTTATCATCTCCGTTACATGATTAATGAGCCAGATAGTGGTGCGCATAGTAGAGCACAATAATGTAACAAGCATTTATCTCAGACACCTACTTCGTGTACTCAACGAGTACAATGGCAGCTTTTCAAGGTGTGAAACCATCCAAGAGTTATAAGATTCTGTCACATACTTACTGTCCTTGTAAATTGAATTCTGTGCCTATGTTTTCTTGCGCTACAAATTAATGGAAACTCTGTGTGTACTCTTAGCAATAATAATGTTTTCTAAATTCAATTCTCACAGATAGATTAAAAAATAGTCGACAGGAAAAGACCAGTGGTGTGTAATAAGTACGAATATAGATTCTGTATGCTAGTGTCTGGCTAGCTAACTAAAAGCCTTCTTTAAAGTAGGGCTATTTCAGAGAATGGATCACAGCAATACATAAATATTCAATTCAACAACCCGTAACAATTTATTAGTCAATAAATATCATCACAATCGACACAATTAGTTGCAAACGAGGCTACTTACAAGATATAGATAAATATATTATGCTGTGAAACCATGGGATCCATGAATCCATACCACATGTTTGACTAAATACGAACGGGAGATGTTAACTATATAGGCTGCAGATCCAATTTGTACCCACAAAGACAAGGAATGGCTATAATACTATACTAAAAGTGTAAAGCTGGAAGCAGGAGATGAAAGCAAGTTCATAAATCTCAATTCTATGAGTCTCGATGTCCACGAGCCATCTTTAGAGTTGGTAAATAGGCGCTACCACTGCTTTTCTACCACCAACATTCATGTCTTTCCTGTAACTAACTAGCAGAAGCGTCTTTGTAGCTTTAATGTAATACTGTGAGCAATTTCCCACATGCTCTAATGGCAACTACGACTTCAGAAAGTTAGAGCAACCGTATTTGTCTCAATTTAACGCCGATGAACTTGCTCATAAATTTGAAAATGGATAAAAGACGACCCTGGGAAATGAAACGGTATAATTTTTTGTATCCAACATCTTCTGATGAATTAATGCATCTTTATCTACAAACTAGAACTTCCAGTGAGATTTGATGACACACTGTATATTATAGAGATGTAAATACTCAAATAGTAGTATCTACAATATTGGTAGAAGTAGAAACGCAGCTCAAATTACCATATCATTTTCAGAAGAATAAATATATTGCAAAAGCTACGGGGCATTTAATCGAACGATGTGACCTCAGGCCGTACTATCAATTTGTAGAAAGTTAAACAGGGTGAAGAAAAATGATGTGCATAGTAGTTTGATTGTGTGAGTATACGGAACCTATAGAGACTTTGTTGCGTAAGTTAGTTTGCTTGGTTGGTTGCTATACAGAGCGGATAATGGTGGTGAAGAAAATGTTGTGGATGAGAAGTGCACACGAGGAATCAGGGAACAACAGGCTTGGCTCACGGAGAGAAAATGACCCCCGTGGGTATCGTTTCTCCCTAAGATTAAAACCACAACTCAATAAAGACTGATTATATACACTCACAATGGATGGGCGAACCGCTCAAGCTATTCTTTTCCGTCTTGATCACCCTAAACACAGATATCTGTGGAAATGCTCCAAATCACCAATATTAAATGCCCTGACATTGTGCTCCCTCATTGTTCCAATTTCAGCTAAAGGGCTGTAAATACATTTACGGCACTCATCGGTCCATTTAAAATGAGCCCGGATGATAACCATTAGTTTTAGATGAATAGTAGTTAGTACTAGCACAAATAAAACGTTAATTAGACTTTGTGGCCACCAATTCCAAAGCCCCGGTTTGAACTTCACTATGTAGTAAATTCGTGACTTAGCAAACGTTACTTGTTACTCTTGCCCGACTACAGTCTCTTCTAATTTGAAGCTACAAAAGTTGAGTTCATATAATAGAATGAATAAACTATGCATAGATATGGTCGACCTCGCTAATTTCGCAACTACCGTGGCAAATTAGCCACACTATAATATTATTCATTACAAAGTTATTTAGTTATGACTAACAAACTAACTAACTAATTAACTAACCGATTGGAAATAATAATTACGTAGGTTGACCAAGCTATACGTATTAGGAGAAAGTTGCTCACCACCGGGAAACAATGGGTAGGCAACATTTTCATTAAAATATTTTCAATGTAATCAACCATGCCGTAGGGTTGGACTGGAAAGCCAACATATGGGAATCACTCAACGATTTGATCATTCCAACCATTCATATGCGCATATTTCCAATTCCGATGACTAGCCAGCTGTACCAAAGAAGAAGCCCGTGAGCTCCACTTTAATTTGATTTCTGCGAAGGAGCGAGAATAGTTCTGTCTATGAATTGCTCTCATTTCCATAAACTCTGGCTGTCTCTAACTCTCTGGTATTCAGACAAACTTCCCTTACGAGCTCCACTAATATTTGATTGCTCATCCAAAAGGTACCCTCACTGTTGCGAATACAGTTAGTTAGTTAGTAATATCTTGTGTACGGGAATATTATTATGAGAAGGGTAGGATCTTGGAAGCGCATTTTGCATGTATGCATATATACGCAAACGTTAGCAGAAATTCATCACGAACATGCTGTAATAGCCATCAGGCAAAATGGAAGCCCATAATAGTCAAGTTTCAAATAGTTTTATTTGCCCAACATTCTGTTTGAGAGGGAGGCTATGATGAAATCGTAATGTGATGAAAAGTTACTGAATGTAGACCTCTAGAATTTCTTGCTTCATTAATGAGTGAAATTGATCTAGGAGAATGAACTATTAGTGATACAATAGCCAAAAGCAATTTCCTTGCACACACACGCAGGCACGGAGACCAACCACCACTATTATCTATCCGTTTATATAGATTTGAGTTTGAAATTGCTGTCATTTCGGTCGAATTGCTACTCTAAAGTGCCGATTGTAGGACTAGGGATGCTTAAGGGTAATATTTGATAATATTGCACAAGCTTTCACATATACTGCTTGCTCGGGCCTTGGTCCATGTACGAGGAACGCTAAGTAAAGAGAATTTCCTGCATGTCAGTTTTTAGATTATTGAGACCAAAATGTATACACAGAGATGAAAGGAAGAGTGCTGGAGGAAAATTGGAATTGGGTAATGGACGCAGATCACATAAAAGGATGATTCCCACCTCACATCCTTCATATATACAGCTATCAGTATTTGTGCAGGGGATGGCAACCAACTTCTTATATTCGTCAGGGAAGAAAACCAACAAGATTTTTCTATCCATCCTTGGGTATTTTTTCTGGATCGCATGGCTGACGAGCTTCAAAGTGAAATGAAATACCTAGCATTTGTGTGAAGGTGATGGGACCTGCAAAAAATAACGTGCGAACGAAAAATTCCACAGTGTGAGATTTCAAAGGGAAAATCCATCATTTCGTTTCGTAGATTGCGCTAAAGATGTGGACCCTACGGTGCAGAATGAACGCAAGAGGGTTTCATTTTTTCCACATTCCAGTCTTTGTACATTGATCATTGGAGAACGAGAGCAGATGGTATTTTTTTAGTTCACTCCAAGATCATTTCGCCAGCCAGGAATTCGGGATTCTACTACTGATTAATTTTTGGGCAATACAATTTGATTGATGAGCGATAGTGTTTTTGTATCTGTGTGAATGAAATTTTATAGCTATGCAAACATATGTCTGTACACAAAGTCAATCTTTGCTGGTGTTGATACAAGTCATAAAACACTTTTTCATTTCAGGAAGCACAAGAAACCTCATATAATAACTTTTCAAATCAAAACTAAGAAAAAAACATGGCTTGACGGAAGGTTATAAAAACTTTAATACACAAATATTGAGTGCACTAGTAAACCAAGCATAAAAAAGTCAGTTAAACTCTATGATCCAGTGTATGAAGATACAAATTAACTCTACTAGAATTACATTTTAGTCCTATTTCTCGCATTTTAGAACTTCCATCTGAAAACATTTTAGTACCCTCTGCTCAACCAAAGTTGTTTCATACTCTAAAAGTCATTCAAGTTACAAATGCATATATGCTTATCTTTTGATCCCTTAGTTTGGAGAAACCAGTGTGTTGCAATTCCTTTACATTGAACCCGTAAACAGGTGTTTCCAACAAATCCTTTAATTCTAACAAATAAATCACATACACACCATGTTAGAAAATAGGCGCACAGAGGTTGAACAGAATTCAAATCATTCTTTCTCATCCTAAGCACATCTGGTCCGGAAATTATCTGCAGACACTGTACCTGAACACTAAACAGTAAGCTAATCCTTGCCTGGCACTCAAATTAAACGACGTGGTCAACTAATTTAATACCCCAAGTCCCAATCTTCCCTTCAAATGGGTATCTGTAGTAAAAGCAAACAATCCAAGCTTAAACCACATTGTACAAATATCTTATCATTGCATACATGCATAATAATAAAATAAATTTGGCAAATGTGGACCATTGTTGTTGTCTCGTAGTGCAAAGACATGAATGCATTTTAAATGGCCTGGCAGTGCTGGAAACTGAGCCAGTTAGACGGGCAATCCCGTTTTCATGTTTGATAAAAAAATGTGTGAGTGTGTGTTCAAGTACTGTGAAAAGTCATAAAACGCATGCACCTGTGTGGTGGGCGTACCATGGAGTGAGAGAGCAGCCAGTCATTAAATTAAAGAGAATGGGCTCAGACTACATACATAGTTAGTTGCATGCACAGTAGTACACATGGATATTCAAAGGTCTGGATGCACTGACTGCTGAGAGAGTGTGTTTGTACTGCGTACGTTGTATGCATGGATTCATTTGGATGGGAAATATTAGCATTATTGAAGATAAAATGGTGGAAAGAGACTTTCACCTTTCAACTTAGCGTCACTCATTCCATATATAGTATATTATGGGCAATGAACCAAACAAACAGAGTAGAATTTTTCTAAAGTTTTACAAAACCTCACTAAATGATCTCGATGACAGTTGATAAATTGGAAGTGCAGTCAGTTTGCTTATCAACGTAGTTCACAAGGCAGTGGAATGACAATAAAAAGGACACAAAAGTCATCAGCAATGACAGCAGCTTTTATTCAATACTTAAGTCGTTCAGGCTCAAGAGATTGGCAAAGTCTTTTAGATTTGAGAAATGAGGTTTGGACTTTTTAATGCAGATGAATTTTTTGGACTCAAGACAGGATATTGAATATGTCAGTATGGATGAATCATTTTATTTTTTAAAGATAATGCCTGTCAGATTAGTGTGCTTCGTATTAAATATTTGGTGGGCCACGTTTATTTGGGATGCTTTAGATTGCAAGCATTGCAGACACATAAAAATAATGAGAATGCTATCAATTAAATCATTTTCTCTAGATAAAGGACAAATGGTGTAGCATAGCAATTTTAAAAATAACATTAGCACTAATGGAGAATAAAAAGACAAAAAAAAAACGTTAGTCTGGACTATTTCCTCTAAAAATGGGGAAAAAACTGTATCCCATAAACCGCTCCTAAAGTGTGGAATGAGCATTACAGTTCCTTTTCAATAATTTATTGCTGTGCCATCCTATCATATCCTACTCCCGTGCCCAAAAACAGCCCTGTCTCCAAACTACAATAATGTACTGAATGTCACAACTCCCATAATATTTTTAATTCATTGCACAATGTAACCATTTCCTAAACACTGGAGCACTCACAAAAATAATTATTATAATTTGTGAAAACATTGCTTATGGCTTTTCTGTCACTTGAACCTATTAGCATATGTGCCCTAGCCCTGTAAAAATTATTTTTCTTTAATTTAATATAATATGTACACATTCTTCCTCAACTCCCAATGCAAAAGATTACACATAAAAGTTTTTGCCTCAAAACTGTTCACTATCCTTACTCGGGTTACACATGCCTCCTAAACAACATTATTGGAAAAAGGATCTCTAGGCATGGAATAATAGAGAGGAAACCAGTGACTGAAAATTATTGTACCTTACATAAGACGGTGACTGGAGTTCACTACTCCCTTTCATGCCAGTCTAATATATTCGCATGTAAAAAGTGTCTTTGGGCCCAGTATGGTGTAGGGCACTATAGGAGCCTGCTTTTCTCACTCCCTTCATGCTTTAAAGCCGAGTGAAAAGAGAGGAAAAGGAAAAAGGAAGGGGCGGGAAAGAGGAATTAGGGATCTCTCTACGTGAAAATGATGAGAACACATCCAAGTGCGATACATGGAAAGAAAAGCTCCTTGCTCCTACCACTGACTGACTGGTATTAAAGAAAGGAGAGAGAAACTTTTCTCCGTGGAATCTATCACCAGGAGGAATATATAGCTTACTCATACACATAGACACACACACAACACGGGTTGCAGGATGGTGCAGGAGCACATAGCACTTGTATGTACTATTACATATTATGTACAGGCCCAAAGAATATTATGATGTGCATGCATGGCATTCATACACAACATGGAACGTGGATCGTTGTCGTATGCATATACAATGCTGGAGGTAGTAACTAACTAAAAGTACGGAGAAATGGAAGGGCAAAGAAAGGATGCTGGAAGCAGTCTAGGGTGGAACACACACACACACATCACATCCAAAGCTCTAGTGAGTATAAAGATCCGAAAACCCGACTCGCTCATAAAAATCGATAGTTTAGGACATGCAACTCACTCAAGTGAGGGAGCCAAGTTGGAGGCTGTGGAAAACGGTTGCATTCATAAAGGAAACAAAGCTGCAAAAAATGTATTACCAAGCTAGTGTACAAGCATGAAACAGGGATGTTGCATTCTATACATGGCGATAAAGCACGTTTAAAGTTAGCTAGGTCCATTGATTTACCTATCTGTATATTTTTGGAAAATATTTGCTTTGATATTGTTTAGAAGTGCAACTGTATGTTTACTTTAAACTCTTTTGGTTTTGGTGCAAAATTTTGTGAAAATATTTCTTGATTGAAGTCAATCACGAATTTGGGCAAAATTGTGGCTTATTGGATTTAAACTGGTGGCCGGAGTTCTGTGGTTTCATACAAACCAAATATTAGGGTTTTTTGCATTACATCTTAAACAAAATAGCAAACTTACTATGGGCAAAGGATTTTAAGCAAAAACAGAGTGGTTTTGGTGACTTTTTCCCCTGAAACTAAACAGGAGTAAAACTGACTGTTTTTACTTGGTAAGTATTTTGGGCCCGATACTACTCGATGTGATTTTTTTCTCAAGAAGGTTTAAATCTACCAAAGAAGAGATTTTTGCCTAGCTCTAAGTAAAATACTTGATACACTGGTAAGCTGATGGTACTAGTAGTAGCTAAAGCAACTTGCCATAGTAAGATTACTTTTATTGTATAGCATGTGTACAACTTTCTCCATTATTATTGCTACTTGAGGGTTGAGTGAATATATCCTAAAAAAAGGTCTAGCATTCAAAATCTTTTGCGATTTCTATCTTATAAGGTTCCCTCGACACTTTTATTCCCCTTTACAAAGTATGGAGGGCAAGGTCTCTTGTTAGTTTTTCCTCTACTTTACTCCTTTTTTTTGGCTTCTTTTTAGTCACCATTGCCAAGTAAATTTCATCGCTCATGTTCCATTCTATAGTGTTAGGTAGTTAAGTTAGTTAGTAGCTGTTCTTGACAAGTTTATATACTATATTCTTGAATCTAGTGGTGCTGAGGATTATAGGAGATTTTATGTTTTATAATGACTTTTTTCCTAAAGACTGAAAGTGGAGAGAATGTTCACACTAGTACGACATGTCATTAACATTTTTAAAGCTATATGGACAAAATTCACACAAATTGTTTGACAGCATTTCAACGGAGGGCTTGGACTTGTCCTTTCAACTTGTCCATTGGAAACTAGAATTCAATCAGTGCACAAGTAGAACAAAGTCTCACAATGGCAAATAACCTTTCAACAACTACAGGCTATAAAGGATAATAGAATAACCGAGCAGATAGAGTCGCATCGTCTGTAAATGTCCTAACTAACTAACTAACTAACTACTAATGGGATTCTCATCAACTCTCTTTGTAAATCCATCATTATCAGTTAGTAGAACTATATGTTCTGTGAGAGTAGTCGTGTGTGTGTAGTCCATGATTGAACCTGAAAGTAGATACAAAGATATTTAATTGGCAAAAGGAGCTGATCCTGGCCAAGTGAACAATGTCAAATCCAACAAAATTCTATATGGATTACGAGCAGCATGTAGGAAAATATAATTCAAGTAGGAGCAACAAAGGAGCTTATTTGCTACAAGAGCAACGGTACATTATGAAACTAAAAGGCAGTCCGGATTATGTCCATGTTTATATTCATGTTTGCCTCTGTGCTCGCAAAACTAACCAACTAACTAAATAGCTAGCAAAGTTGCTCATATGTATACATATGTACATGCATACATATGGAGATTGGCTTGTACCCAATCAATTTGCTCTATTCCAAATCCTCAGAATCAAAGTGTGCATTGTTGTTTGGTCTTGTCAACGTTCGTGGTTGCATTCAATGCTCTGGCTTTGTTGTAATACGAGAGGCATTGGCTCAAGTCAAGCTTACCTCATTAGTTGGCGTTGTCAATCCTAACTGGATGGTTTCAATGGAAACTGGAGACCCTCTTGAACATCATGTCACAGAGAGTTACCATGTGAGCCGACTGGTTCACTATTGTAATTACACACACCAAGTCTCTTCTATTTTCCTGCTCTATTGTGCAGCTAAAATCTGATTTTGCTTGTTAAAACATGCAGGCTATGTCTGTGGAAAAAAGACATTACATGCGATAACGAGCTCAAATCTGAAGTTTCAATAATATTGTTCCGATTTATTTGGATCATTAGAAAGGGTTGAAAAAATGCAAAATATTTAGTCTACTTTGATATAACAAGAAACATTTAGATACAGTTTATATTTATAATACGTCACGTATTTTTGTCAACATAAAGTTTGATATGGATTTTTTTGGGTTTATGGTGTACATTACTAATAGTATGAACAAACCAGTTTAGATTTTAGAATCTTAGGATTTTCGGATAACAAATGCAAACAAGATGAATTTGAAGAAATGGCAAGTGGGCAAGTGTAAGTAACAGAGTGCTATGAGTGAAAAAGATACAAGTTAAATTGAGTTCAGGTAACCTAGCGCATGGTGGTCTTTCTGTCGTAGCTAATGAAAATTTACATACAGAGCCTGATCTCACAGCAACTTTCCATAGTTAGTTAGCTAAGTAAGGCATGCACAAAGGGGAGTAGAGTAACCGTAAACTGTTGAGTTTTGAGCTCATGAATATGGAAGTTCTTTGAAATGAAATGCAATGGAATGGATTACTTTTGTATACGATTTCTATCCACTCGAAGACTCGAGTTTTCGCAGTGTTTGCAATAAACACAATATCTCAATTTTCGGAGGAAATCCTCGAATCTAGAGGATTATTTCAGGCATATAATATAGAAAACATAAATAGGAAAACCATGCGAGATTTTATTCCGTATTTGATGAGGAACATAATATTTTGTGAAAATGTATTCTCTTTCATCTCGAGCTAGTAGCAATCATGCAGTTAGCAAGTAAAGCGAAACTAAAGGGACGCATTAGTTCATCATGATGTGAGTGAGTGTGTACTCGTTGGAAATTAGGAATGATATAACATGCATTATTTGCACAGCAAGAATATAACTTTGGATCCATCTTTCCAGAGTGGAAGGAAAAGCAGAGAGGAAATTTTCAACCCTTTCCCTCCTCATCCATTGTTTTGTGCAAAAAGAAATGCACTCTAGTCATATAATTTTTGTGCGTCTTTGGCCCCCTTGCATGATTGGGGAGCGATTATGGTAACCTAATAATGATGTAATCTAGTCCGTCTTGTTCTGAAATAAAGGCACAATTTGTGGGTTACATGTTTTGGAAACCACACCGCCTGTATAATATATGTGTTAGGCTCAATCATAAAATGAGATGTTTAAAGTATATTTTATGATCAACTTTGAAATCATATAGTTTATTTAGGTAGTGGATCCCTTAGATGGGTGGACACGTTTTGTTATTTAGGGTATCACATCACTAATAAACATAGTTTTTCAGATGATGAGGAGATTGAGAAAAGATGCCAAAAAATGAGGGTTAGAGCGAGTATGGTGGCATCTAGATTTAAATATGCATGTGCTGATGTTAAAAGCACTTATTTGTTACCTATTTTAGCTCAATCTACTGTGCTAGCTTATGGGTTATACCAACGCATACCTTGTTACATAAAGCTAAGGTTAGCTATAACAATTGTTTTAGGATAATTTTTAATAT
>Ga0210040_10002387_pt1 | contig 26574 bp, 26 predicted proteins | sample CryGeyCG12114_NA_FD_185462 | JGI IMG/M metagenome (GOLD analysis project Ga0210040, IMG submission 185462) | Groundwater microbial communities from aquifer - Crystal Geyser CG19_WC_8/21/14_NA (SPAdes) (version 2) | ecosystem: Environmental > Aquatic > Deep subsurface > Groundwater | place: USA... | reverse complement strand
TTATACCAATGAAATGAAGGCAAATTTTATAAAGAATCAGAATATGCATGGTACTTTTGGCTATTACTGTTGTATGAAAAACATGAGCGTCGTCAAAGTTGTCTTTCTACTTCTGGGACACACTATAGTATACAACAGCTAGCTCCTCACATACATGGCTCACAAGCTCGCAAAAACGTGCTTTCTCGTCCTATCTTGGGAATTCAATTGTTATATACAGACTAATGTTACATTCTACGAAGCAAACAGAATATGAATTCTCGACTTTGTTAAAGATTTTAAAAAGTCTGTTTGCAAAAAAATGCTTTCATTTTTTTCAATTTTTCTCCCATTGTGATAATATTAAGCATAAAACTTTTATCCTTTTTTTATCTAATCCACAATCCAGTACATTAAACCTGCAAGCCTGAAATAAAACATGTAGGCACTAATTACATTGATCTACTCCACGAGCCCAACTAACTAAAGTAAACTATACACATTGATAATTACAAACGTTGTTTTATTGGCCATACAAATGGAATTGAGGTACTACTGCTGAAAAATACAGAGATTTGTCGTCATCGTCAAGTGCTAATAACCATGATACTACATGCGCATACATAGCCGCTGATATGAGATGAGATAAATTCGTCGATAGTCGTTTGATTGATGAGGTACATGATATTCTTTTGTGCATATGAAAACTTGATCTCTCCAAAGATCTGTCTAGTCTAGGTAGTTAGCTAGTTAGTAACTATATATACATGTCATGCTGCATCATGTCTGCCCAGCTAGTTGTTTGGATGAAAAAAATTCGTAGATTACAAGATTTCCGGCCGGAAAAAAGTTTGGGCGACAGGCTAACTACCAAACATAAGTAAGTGGGTCAAGAGAAGAGCTATTTTTCGTTACTACCAGCTAGAACATGATATATACAGTTTGTTACTTAAGCTAAGAATGTTGGTGACCTCTATTGATTAATTGCAAGGGACCGTTGCCCAAAAAATCTGCAAATGAGATCCATTATTTATCTAAATGGGCAAGCGGTTTATACGGCAATTTATCATACAGAAAATATTGCAGATAGACAAAGAAAAGGGGAAAAATTGTCTGCAAAGCCTATGCAACTACGCTGAATTGTAGTGTGGTTTGGTGACTGTAAGACCTTCATTGCTTACTTGCTTTGTACGGTGCAAAAACGTTTGGACGCTGTGCACTGACACTGAAAAAAAGGGTAACCCAAAGAGTGATTTGAGCTGTCAACTCAATTTCCTTTCCCATTCTTTACGTCTTCCTCAGAAGCATTAAGTAAGTCAATAAGTGGAGCCAGGTTCATGAGAACTGGCCAGAACAAAAGCCCAGGGAATAAATAAAGAAACGCTACAAGAGCATATGTTATGCACCCACAGAAAGATTAATGTATTTGCCCACTAACTTTCTGAACACACGCTCAATAACCTTATGTACTCTTTGAATTAGGATATCGGGCACAAATACAAACCGAACAGCTCAACTTATAAATATAAACAGCTCCCATTCATTACGATTCTGGCGGTTTTAATAGCTTTGTTTCCACATAACTAACTAACTAGCTGTATAATAAGTAGCCCACATATGCGTTCATGAATATTCAAATAAAACAGCGTAGCGGTCATCAAAAACGAAGCGACAGAGAGAAAGGGAAAACACTCATAAAATGCAGCCACAATCTGGCGTGAAAACCAGACGAACGGGAAATACAATTATTCATTCTCTAGCCTCTCACTCTTCGATAACTACTAGAACTAACAATGTATCATTTTCTTTAAAGCGTTGTGGGCAAACACGAAACTCTAGGTGCACATACACATGACCAATAGCTTTCCTTAATCATCATCATCATATATACAAAGGGCAAATTCTTAGCACAACTATAAACATTCATTTCATGCAATCTAACCAAAACAAATTCCAGCAATCATAGCAGTTGGCTTGTATCAAATAATGATTGCATCCCCAGATTGCATACAACTACAACGTACATGTATGCACCTATTAACTGACTATTAACACGTTGCACTGGATAGTACATTTTCATCACTTGTTGTATAAAACTGATACACGGTCACAAAGTTTAAATTAAACTCTAAGCAATAGTTAGCATTAGCACAAGCAAATAACTTGCCTGTATAGGATAAGCCTGTTATTCACTAGTTTGCTCTGAGTATATGCATTACAAATATCCATAGCGTGCACGGTGAAAATAAACGTCCCAGGGGTCTGATGTTCACAGGCTTCTAACTGACTGACAATATACACGTATATAGCATTCACTATTCACAGAGATAATGATGATGAAGATGATGATACGTGCTCACATGTATTATATACATACGTATATATTATTATATATATATATGATGTAGAGCGCTCAAGGGTTGTGTGAGTGAATGCATCAACTCATTTCCCTTTTCTCCTCTCATTTCCACAAAGTTTTAGCTCCCGTGCCTTTGAGCCCAAGCCTCAAGCACTCTTTGAGCTTTTATTCTCAGGCAGCCTGTGAAAAGGATGCGTCACACTCACAAGGAATGAGTGCGTGTACTGAACTCGTAAATTTAAAACCATACCTGCTTTCCCTGTATGCGTGTACTAGTAACTCTGTACATGGTTAGTTAGTGTTAGTCTGTATATTCGACTTAGGACCATGCTAGTTTTTCCAATGGATGGTCCTGGAATAAATCTTTTTTCTTATTTAGTTAAGTTAGTTAGTTGGGGAAAAAAAGCAAAAAATATTAGGAAAATTGGCCATTTGCAGTTCGACAGTTATTCTCCTTGGGCTGGGTTTGTGTTTCTGTTAGATTTTTTGGGCTGAGCTCAGTTGGGTTCTTTTTACGTGGGCTGAGTTGGGCTGGGTTTTTCTTTCGCAATTTTTGGGCTTGGGTTTTTTCTGTATTTGGGTTGTGTTGAGTTGGACTGCGGGTTTTTTTGGGTTTGGGTTTTGTTGGGCTTTGGTTTTTTTCTGTATTTGGGTTGCGGTGAGTTGGGCTGGGTTTGGGTTTTAAGTTTTATGGTCAGGGTTGGGTTTTTTTCTCCCGGGGCTTGGTTTTTTCGTTTTCAGAATTTTTGGTATGGGCTGGGTTGGGTTTTCATTATGGTCTGCCCAACTCACTTCTAGTATTTATAACAAAAAGTAAACAGTAAGTACAATGAAATGCCGGCAGTTAGACCAATGATATTAAGTTGTGTCCCGTAATTAATCTAGAAAGTTTTCAACCACTTTTTGATACATGCCACGGATTGAAGTCCAGCAAAATCTTCATAGCTATAGACACTAGACACAAACTGACTTGCTGAATGGAGCAAACTTTGGATAGGACAAAACCCCAAAAGCAATAAGTGGTAGCCTTTGTAACTAGAAGGACTGCTTTAATCCAATAAAATCAATGAGATGACGTCAATTCTCTCTCAAGTCCCAAACTCATATAGGTATCACCAATATAAACAACAGGATATAAACGACAGGGTTATGCATCATCATGATTAGTGAGAACATGTTACCGCAAAAGTGAGAGCAAACATCGTCACCATAAAGTCTAACAATTAAACTAGAGGCTTGGAAATCTCACCAAACTTGCGTTTAAAACAAAAGGACTCGGCAATAATTTCTTATGGATTCAACTTTACGACCATAACATAGAGCATTTACAATGGCCAATTAGTATTACAAGTTGATTCATTCATTTATATTCTGTTAGCTTTTTCCATAACTTCTTTCAAACCAAAATGCTATATTATCAAGAAAGCAGAACTTTTTTGGCTCTTTGAAAATTGAATTTCATGCTAGAGAAAAAATAGCTTCTTCTTGCATCCATGCCAACAAAAAGTAGCGGAAATGAATGGACAAGGCGTGGGAATAAATTAGCCCAAACATAGAGTTCCGAGCTGAGGAAATCAACCAAAGGCATGCCATTAATCGAACGGTTAGGATTGCCAACCACGAGTCTAGCCTTATTCCTAATAGATCCGTTGGATTTAGCTGTCAGCACGGCCAAAAGGATATTGCATTTGAATTGCCCAAAGGTGTTACCTATGCAGGTTAGAAAAATGTGCAAATGGAACTGAAGTAAAGGCAGCATCTGGCTCACAGTAGCTAATCAGTACTGCTCACATCTATACACAGTGAAAGTATAGTATACAACTTACTAACTTAACTAACGAACTAACTAACTACACTTGCACACATCACTCCTTCCGTTTCGTAGACACTTATATTGGAGTACTTGAAAGACGCCAACTTTCACTTTATCCATACTATGGCTTTTGAGTCAGTATCGTGTATGGAGACAAATCTATAAATCCTTTTGGACACAGACGGTACACAAAAGTCAATAATAGATGCATTCGCCCGTGTCTGCACCTTTCAGATATTCGTTCTAAATAGCTTACTTACTTTTCCCTTAACCACAGGAAAAGGAAAAGAGTAACGTCAAACACACATTGTTTTCATTTTTTTGCAGAGTAACGACACGGACGGGCCGAACGACGAGGCGCTACGACTGGAGTACTACCGAACTCACTATGATTTCATGACCGGCGTGCGAATCGCTTGCACACTTGGTGGTTTCTTTTTGTTCGTCCTCCTTACCTTGTTGTACAAGTCGAGGTGCAAAAAGTCGTCGCGAGAGGGCGCTCCACCACTGCAGATGCCGCCCTCGACATCACTTCTCTCCAGCCAACCCTTAGTGCTCAGTATGGAAGGAGACGAGCGGGCCTCGTCGTCAAACCCACATTTTAGACATTGCTCGCCCTCACCACCAGACTTGCGAAACTATCCTAAGTTTTACCAAGAGTTCCGTTCCATGCTGCCCCAGAATCCTGCAGTCCTGCTCACCGCAGACTCGCCCACGTCTTCTTCAGGCTCATGCTCTCTGTCTTCATTGCATGGAAAAGAGCTCACCGGTTTCGGGGAGAACGCGGGCAAGAGAATGACTCTACTACACCAAAACACCATAGATATCCACGTGATACAGCCTACGCCGACAATGTCACCCAGCGGGAGTGAAAACTTCTCCAGTCGGATTGGTGGTGCCTTGCTCAAAACGCCGACACCGTCATCCATCACATCTAACGTGTCGTCCCTCCTGCGCATGAGTGGGGACTCTGGGGGTCGAGAACGATCCGCAAGTCTCATCAGTGGTTCCAGTAGCATCCATTCGAACTCATACAATCCTCACCAGTTCACACTGGACGGACTCAACTTGCGCTACGCTGACGATACAGAGAGTAGTGATAACATTCCAACTCGAGCTTCGGACTGGGACTCGGACACTCACTCCACCGAGTCGGACTCTGTGTTCGAAACGCTACATGAGTCCGCAGCCCTGTTGTACAGTAAGAAAAAAAGTGCGATTCCACCACCGTTGCCAACACTGGTTGTACCGGATGACGGTCAACGTGCCAGGAGTGCTAGCATGTCCCCCCAGTATTTTATACATAGGGCTCAAGTCCATAGGGATAGCAACTGCTCGGAACCAGAGAGTGTGACCGACTATGCTGAAATGAGTGGTAGAGGTCGAGCTCGTCGTTCCTCCTCCACGCAAACTACACTGTCCGACCTGAGACAATACTTAGCTTCGAATTGGGCGTGTGCAACTCCAAGTCCAACAACAAGCAGGGAACAAAGTGTCAAGTCGCAAAGAACGAAACGGAAATGGTCCGTTGTTAGTTGTACTAGTACAGCTCCTCTTTCGCCTGCAATAATGACTGCCCAGTGCAATAGTTTCCTATTCCTCCCTTCATCTCCTAATGTGCCCGAAGAGGGAACCCTAGGTCCTACTAGGAATTCTAATCCTTTGTCACCCAGTAGTACTCTCAATGATGATGTAAGTAAAATGGCGGTGGCAAGTAGTAGCAGTAGCAGCGGTGTTGGTAGTGCCAGTGCTCATCCTCTTGTCAGTGGTAAGAATGTGGACAAACCCTTAACATTGCTGCTCTGCTCACGTGGACAAGGTGGACCGCTGGCTCATCGCAAGGCGTCCATAGACGCTTTGAGAACAACCCTAAGGCTCGAATGTGATCAAGTGCCCCCTTATAGTAATACCGAGTCGGGGAGTAACACAACTCCTGTAGTTCCAATCCCGTCAACCCCATTGTCACCCAAAGAGTCTTCTCCCGTATCTACAACTGCAACTTTGACCCCCTGACAACATGATAAGCAATATGGGCAAGTGTAACTAACAACATAGTTTGTTGATAATAATTGTATAATGGTACAGAACAGCAAGTAAGCAAATTTTGTCCATAATGGAAGATGGGACAGCTGGTATTCCCGATACCAGCGAACTAGTTTCGCAGGAGAGTATACGAGATGCATACATGATGATGATCACACTTTGTGTAAGGTGCATGGCGATGCTGTGATTATTTGGTGCAAAAAGGGGGTTCCCGTTATCCTTATGCTATAAAAATCCGAGTTTCCGTTTTCATTCGTTCGATGAAAGTCATAGCTCGTGGTAAATCGTTTCAAACACTATCGTTGACGAGTACGGGATGTAACTAACCGGTGGTATAAAAATTAAAACTGTCAAAGAGGAAGTTTGTTGTTTGTTACAGGATACTGTTAGCCAGATAAATATAAACCCCACCTTTCCAACTGTTATGTCGTTATTCTCTTTTTGTTGCGGACATATCTTTACAAATTGTCACTCAGAGAAATCCAATAAGTACGTACTTGCTAACTAACTAACTAACATGATGAGATAAGCATATTTTACTCTAGCCATGGTGAATTAAAACCAAAAGATATATATACCTCTATATTTATATTAACAAAAGCACAAGTACAGAACCTGATCTGTCATGGGAATCCTTGTGCTAATTTTGCCTATCCATTAGATTGAATCGTGTAGTCAAATCTTATGTGAAACGAATATGGAAACCATTTAACATATGGCTAAATCCCATATATGATTGAAATGTGTTGTATGTTTTTCTAGACTCACAGTCAGTCAGTGTTTTCTGTGTACCTTCAATGTATAATGAAATTCAAATAAATCATGTACACTTGTTTTGTGTCAGACAAGTTATTGACCTGTTTGCTTACAATGAGGTGATGCAGGTGGGTGGCAGAGTTTTGAAATGAAAAATAACTGAAAATGATTTGGACAACAATCCCTGAAAAGAAAATAGTAGTTCCTAATGCTCAAGTTTACATATGCCACGATGGACGAAAAAAATTATACAAATCGAGAATCAATTTTCGGTTTTTCTCATGGAAAATAACATAGGAAAAATCTAGAAATTAAGGGAGAAAATTTGTTCGCTTTTGACGGCATGTTCATTTACACGCATTAATAACATACACTGTTTGATCCTGTGAAAGTTTGGGGATCTAATATTTTTTGGGGTTCTTATAATACTTCTCAAGCTTCATTTGAGCTATATTTCATTCCACAACTCCGCCACCCATTTTCGTCACCTTATTGTTTGTTAGTTAGCTACACAACTTTCCTGAAAACAGGATAGCATGTTACAAAAGTATAAGTAGTACCATTGTTGTGACACAAACACAAAACCTCATAATTGCTCCCATATTTTGGAATAAGGAGATCCCAGATTATTTGATACAGAAAACAAACCTACGCATTCTATTTTACTTTTGCAACACAAGTTTACGAAAATAAGGGGAGCATAAAAATCACTTACAGGCTCAATCTGATCCTCTGGAATCACTGAAAAAGAAGCTCGCAGGTAAGGGCATGGCTTAGTTTTGTCAGCCATAAATTCCCTGCCAGGTAACAGTAGAATTTTCGCTTTGATTCCATGTTCCATGACCATTTTGTAAGTGTCTTTGATCCCAAGTATTTCCAGCCATAAGAACATTCCACCTTTTGGCTCATAGTACCGAACTAAACCTAAGAAACACAAATATAGCACATACAGCTTGGCGACCTTGACGATTTTCAGAGCACTTAACCGAGAACCACATTTCCCGATTTTTCATTTTCAATCTATATTGTAAATGCAGTTTATGTTAGACACTTTATATTACTTTCATACTATAGACACACGGGCTTATGAATTATAAGAATCCAAATGTTTACAAATTTTCAGGTTGCAAACAAACCTTTAAGATGTTTTTCAGCAGCTGCCACCATTAGATCTCTGCGAGCTTTATAGTAAGCTTTCACTTTGAGAGCATGCTGCAGAAATCCGTGGATGCCCCAATTGGATAACACTCCTTCCACTAGCACCTACAATAGATTGACAAGTTTATGTCGTTAAAGATCAATTTCGTCTCACCGACTAAAGTGCGTTCTTTGCTTGGGTCATGAATCACTATGGACGGAGGTTCATAATTCACTTTTCCCCCTCACATTTTAATCATGTATGTAGTGTGTGTTAAATATTGTCCACATTGGGTTTGGGACTAAATTTTATATACCTAGCCTGACTCTCATGGAGAGTTTTCGTACACAATTGGATGAGTGAGTGCATAGTATACTTCCATATGTATCCCACAATGGGCACAAAATGAGCAGACTACGAGACTATAGTTAAATGTGGACGAGACAATTCATATTAAAGTAATCACGTTGAATTCTTGAAGCATCATGCTGGCATGTTCAACAACAGAGAATCTGTTGTCTTGTCTCTGATGTGAAGACTCTTGAGAGAACGCGTGGAACGACATGTGGTAGATTACTTGAACATGGACCACTTTCAGTCTCACTTGGTACGCACAGAAAAAATTGTAAGACCAGTAGATGATGGAATTAAAAAGAGGGGGAAAAGTATAACATGATAGCTGCGAGGGCATAGACATACTCTGACGAGTAATAACAGTCAGTCTAAAAGGTACATTGTGCGTAATAAAGAGGGCTCCTTAATGCGAAATCGATACTGTCATCACATGAATGTGATGATCATCATTTTCCCAGAGACTCCTGTATATGTCTTTTGACTAGGGTATAACTGTTCCGAGTATAATGTTGGCTTTGCTCCATTTTGATTCCATGAATTGTGATTTTTGTTCAAATTGTGGGATGATACATAACCAGAGTGAGGAAAATAAAACTTGGTTAAAACAATGTGAGCGAGGAAAAGAAAGCGAAAGTCGTGACATTTAAGATAGTGGCATGTAAAAGAGACGAAAGTATACAGTGGTGAGTGGTAGGTACGGAGTAAAATTGAAAAGTAAATATAAGTTTGCTTGGCTGGTTGTTTGTACAAACACGCTATTTTGCACCATTAGTATGTGGTGTGGTTTTGTGTATGGAAAAGCGTTTCAAATAATTCTACGCGTTTGATGTGAAAGTTTGCATTTGCAAAACTTGGGTTCGTGCACTTGAGCGGAGCCTATTTAAATTCCAGGGGACGTGATAAACGAAGTTCTCATTGTCAGCCTGTTTGAATATAGGGAAATCTTGTGATGAAGTTTAAGAAAAAACTTGCAACAAAAAAGTTGCAATAGGAAATAGTATACATACTTGCGATAAAGATGATGCATGAAGAATGGAAGCTTGCATGGAAAGTTCCACCTGCCTGATTATTGGTATGGGGCCAGTCGCGAATCCAACACGAAGTCCAGAGCTAAGGATTTTTGAAAAAGAGTCCAATCGAATCACTCTACCGTCCACATCCATCGATAGGAAGCTCACAGGATCATTCTGTACATTTTCAATTGAAGGTTCATTTGACTGTATAGTCTAGACAAACTCACAGACTTCAATAAACAGACAGATGCTTGAGCAAACTTAAACGTTTAACAATCCGTAAATTTTTAAATTAATTGCCCCCAAAAGCTACCTACGGTTAGTATTTAACAAACTGACTGACTAAGAGAATAATGTGCGCGTATAAATAGAAATTGTTGAATCCGATTAAACTAACCCATCAATTAATTACATTAAACACTGACCGTATCATGTGCATCAAATTAGAAAAACCTACTTTCTCAAAGTGCAGAAAATAATAGGGGTCATCCTCAATGATGAGAAGATTGTACTGCCTGGCAATGGAGTAAAGTTCCTTCTTCCTCTCGGTAGGAATCAAAGTTCCACTTGGATTCGCTCCAGTTGGATTCACATAAAGGATCTGGCACAAACCATTATTAAAATGTTAGCTCGCTCAAAGTGGAGGATTGAAATTCTCAGTTCCTTTAAGAATCAATTGCCGTCAAAACTATTAACTCAAGTTAAGTACCTTAGGCATCGGTTGGGACGCAGCATGACGATCTTGCAACATTGATCGCAGACTAGATGACTGCATTCCATGCTCATCTTCAGGAACTGCCAAATATTTGGGAAGGAAAGGGTCCATCTGTTACATTTTAACAGCGAAATTCGTGACTGCTTTTTTTTCACGTCAATTGTTATACGCACCCATGCACCACACATTACACATACTTGACCACACATTCTCAACTGAATTTCGCCTTAAAAACAACTTCAAATTTTAACTTGCTCAATAATTTTTCAACAAATACAGATTCTGAATATCTGCATGATTGGTAGAACTAGAATTTAACAGTCAATTAACACATCATCCATCTGGAATCATCGATATATTATCCAAGCGACGCCAACGCCAAGGATTCACAATTAAAAAAGTTATTTTTCACGTAAACAAGATATGAGTTGTGAACGCCATCTTACATTTTAGAAATAAGCTACAATTGTATAATTTCCTGTAAATGTATTGAGAGAGAGTGAGTGGTGCCTAATCGACAAGTAAATGAACTGATTATTTTTTTTAGTTTTTGAAATCTATAAGAACTTGTTTACAATGGCAAGGGTTGACGTATAAACTGGCTGAGGAACAATGACGGCATCTCCAGATTTCAGGGTCATTTCCAATATTGCAAACAACGCATTTTGGCTTCCGACGGTGACAATAGTTTCAGAGTCAGTAAACTTTGGGGGTTGAAAGCAATGCTGAATTAGCTGTCTTAGTCTTTGATGCAACGGAGGATATCTATAGAACATGGAAACAACGAACGATGTAAAAAATGGGTAAGGATAGAATTATGCATCTTCAATGAACGTACTATATTTTGGCAACGCCAAAATGTTACCCTAGAGTAGGCAAATATTGCAACGCTGCTTTCAATTTGTCTCCTTCCACAACAAGATTTTGGGAGGAATCCTCATCATCGCAACTGGAAAGTTTCACTTCCAATTTTGTAAACGGAAATAAGTCAGGATTGGGTAATCCTCCGGCTACGAAAATTGTATCGCTGTCAGCAAACGCTCTTAATTTGGCTGAAAGTTGTAAAATATTTTGATCAGGTTTTTTCATGTTTGCAATTTGATCATTTATATGAATACAATTTAATTAATGGGTCAGTAATCTAGTGCATGAAGTCCACTCCGGATATAAACTTAGCATTGCTATTAATATTAATGGTGAGCGCAGTGATTCCATGATATTTTAGAGTCGATAATCAGTAAGTCCGCCATTTTAATCAGGAAAAAGTGCATCATAAAGTACCATGCAGATCAATGTTAGGCATAGATTATTTTAAACCGCCATCCTGTTTAATTCAAGTTTTATTGCAGATCCAAAAAAATAACCAACAAACAAACCAACAGTCTAGTTCTAGTTTTCTAAAATTGCATGTATTCAATCCCAAACCAAAATAACCGAAATGAAGAAATTACGAATATTGAAAATCTGCGGCTGAGCCCCCTACATGATAATGCGTTAGTTGCTCCTTTGCTAAGCCAAATAAGCCAATGGTATGACACACACTAAATCTCTTTGATCGTTTATTTTACCGCTTTATTTAATAATTTAACAATAAAATACTCAACATGATATTAAAATATAATACTTGCACTTTGCACACACACATGCTCAGCTCACACACAACGCAAAATTTAGAAACAAGTAACTAGACAACTGAGTTAATGAACTTCATAGCTCTGTGTAAGCGATTAACTAATAGGAATAACGTAAAGATAGATAAATGCAGTTACTCATTTCTCTGATTAGACTTGGCTTCCTCCGGGCAGACATCTCGTTAATAAACCGATTATAGTCCATCTTAGTATTGTTTTCTTCATTACTGTTGCTGGCCATCATCATTTCGGGAAATGTGGTTATTGAACGAGAGCTAAACAGTGGGAATGTCTTCCATTTAGATTTTACATTCCATAGTCTCAACACTTGCAGCAAATTGTTCTGATTGATCATTTTCCTTCTTTTAAATCAAAGCAATAAAAACAACTCTAATGGGCTCCGATTACTTGGTGCTACGTTTTAGTCTAAAGGAGCCAACTAACTACTGAATTCAGGAATTCTCATATTAGTGTTTCCTGCAAGATAAGCGTTTACTAAACTATCGCTTGTAGCCTTGAAGACTTTTATCAGATTGCACATTCTCTGTATTTCATATATTCGTAGTTTGTAGAGCGTAGTTAGTTGGTTAGTTAATTCAGAGAAGATCCAGCTGGTAAGCGTATCTACTCCACACAATGATTTATTTGGGAATGGATGAATTCCCGTGATGAGCCATGCAAATGTGTGTAGTCCGTGTATTTAATGATGTATATTAATGCTTGTTTAATATAGCAAACTAGAAGCAGACTTAAGTTCAAGTTCCATTCAATCAATGAATAAAAAAATGCATCGACGTACTATTCTGATACAAATATTAAAATGTCTAATGGCGTGTGAAACTATTAGAATTGAGGCAAGTAATCGTTATGTGCATGAAATTTTCTATATTTACAGAAACATTTTGTTGAAATCCACAATCTGAATGTTTTTGCGTATAAATGAAAACAACAAATACATAAGCATGGTAATAACTCATGTTTAAATCTACTGTTTGTATTTTAGATTTGTGTGACATTTTCCAAACCCTAATTTTAGATGAGGAAAAGTTGTCTTTAATTTCAGTACGGTTGGAAATCAAGATTAAAAATGAACACACTTTTAGGTTGGTGGTAAAATACATTTTGTGTGAACTTAACAATGTTTATAAGCTACAAAATGAATAGAAAACATGAAACAATAGCATATCTAAGAAGTAAATTATTAAATGAAAAAGAGAAATAAATATCAGGAAATCGTCGGCGACAGTAATTTTAGTTGGTGAACAATTTCAACTGTGATAGTCAAGTGTATTGATTCAATCCTGCATGTGTGCTGACATTTTCAAAACAAGCCGCAATAAGCGATCATGATGGTGCTTGAGCTGATTGTAAATGTTTATGCATTGGAAAACATATTTGTTTGCGCAAAAAGCAAATAAAACTTGCCCTTATTTCCTTCCTTCTCAACTAATGTGTGTCTTAGGATCTATTCAGCTCATAACATTATCCATCACATACACTTTCCTGTCATTTCTCCAAAACTATTATCGACACCTATAGTATATAATCTACTGTAGCTATTTGTTTGGTCTGCAAGTGAATTAAAGCCACGATTTAACAATGATGTAAATGCCAGGAGATTAGTGCTGTAGCTAAAAAATATGGTTACGTTATCACTAAACGTTTTTCGCATACGTCACCTCACCCATTATAATGCACCGCAATTTATTCCCGTTTATCTCTGGACTGCAATAATTAATTATACCGTGAGTGGTCCTGAGTGAATTACGCATACCAACGCATACCCAGACCAATGCATAAAGCACGTAGCAAACACAGAAGCAAAGGACCACGCGTCAATTAGACTTAAAAATGAGCATGAGCCAATACTTCGGCGTCACAATTACGTAATGCCAGTATTGCTATGAATAATTTCAATGTATCAGACCTCATTTTATCTTCAAATAAATGTGACGAACTGTCCACAGTTCAGAAAACCGAAAAACCGATGAATCAGCTCAATTTAAATTCGTAGGCTAGGCATTAAAAATGCTGTTGATTGCCGGTTTAAAGTTTTTATAATGAACTAGCGTGTAGCCCAAGCTACTACTAATCTTCCAGTTACGTAGTTTATAAACGGTCAAAACAAGCTCTAGCCAACAAACTGGACTAAAAATTTGACCGGAAAAAATATTGACCTAAAAATATTATTTTTGCCACTTAAAAAGAATCCTTATTTAAATATCTCCAAAATAAATAATACATTTCTGGATGCATTGAGAATAAAAATGTTGACGAAAGATTTGTCAATATTGTCAATGTGGAGCATCATAGTATAACGAAAGAAAAAATCTCACTTCAACTTACAATAATTTTGGGTTAATTATACTCATTGTGCATTCATGTAAATTCACGTGAAACCAAAAGACTTACTTAATTGTCTGAAGCCATAAAGCAAACAAATTTATCAGTTCAATTGATATACGACTAACTTCATGAGATACGGAATTGTGAGCCAACTGACAATGAAGTATCAATTGCATGAGAATAGTAGACATTACATGCAAACCAAATGATAAGGAAGTCAGACCACGAGCCATTTCTCATGATATTGTAATAATTTTGTCAATAAGCAAAATAACAATGGGCCACAAATGCAAAAAGGGTTTTTTTCGGCTCATGAAGTCCAACGAAACAAACTGTTTATCAGCTTGCACCCAGAAGTAAGTCGTCATCCATATCTCATTGGATATGTCCCTGTTCCTCATTTGCACACTTGAATGTGTATTGATTCCTGGTTATCAGGTGTAGGTTTATTTGCTCCAAATCGCAAAAATTAGTCATCATCGGAACACAAAAAACCTTTCCAAGCGTCTCTTCTCCCCTTCAAATACTTGCGGCCTAAAGACTTTCGTGTCAGTCAGATCTCTCACACCGTGCAATACACATCTCTGTGAAAAGTTGACAATATTTTTAAAAACCCCAGATTCTTTCATACCCAGTTGACCTCAAGTGTCCATAAAAATCAATCAAAATGGTTTCCACCCGTGTTATTTTGGTCGTCTTCGCGATGGCTCTATTCCTTCAAACCGCTACAGGTATTTCTTTAATCCAGCAGTTGTCATACGCACAGAATATGCTCATTTTTACAGGTCGAAACCCACACTTAGTTGCTAATCCTTACATTTTATGTTAATTACAGCTCGGAAGTGTATGGAATGCAAAAAATGTGAGGACAGTGACGAAGGGAAAAGTAAAGACTGTGAGACAGAAGCGAAAGCCTGTTTTAAATTAGATTACGAAAACAAGGATGGTGACAAAATGGCTTACCGTGGATGTTACAAAGGGGAAGACAAAGCTGAAGATCATTGTCATGCAACAAATGAAACGACGTTCAAGGATATTTATCCAACAGAAGATCCCGATACAGAATTGAGCGAATGGGGAGAAATGTGCCTGTGCGTTGATGATGACTGCAACAGCGCCTCCATCTATGGAATGTCAACTCTCCTCATGGTTGCCGCCGCATTCGTCCGCTACTTGCATTAAAATGTACCCAAATTCATAGTGAAGTGTACTGACTATTTGTGAAATCTTTGTATCCATGTCATATTTGTCATTCATTCTGCACTTATTTTTCCAGATTTATTCAATACATTCTTCATGATTGATTTTTTTTCGTGTGTATTTTCCGTGTGTGTGGGGTAATAAAATGACTTTCCAAAATTATCTGTGCTCAAGTGTATCAACTGGTTTATTGCACGGGTTTGTTTATTAACTAACTTTATGCACAGTTATAGTATTATTACTCGCATATTGTATACTATATAGTTCCCAACTAACTAACCAAACCACTGTACTCATTTGTCATTTGTATGTGATTTTTCATGCATGATGAAATGAAATGGAAAATTCCCTATCGCCGCCGCCAAATACACTATCATCTGTCTGTGATTACAGTACACTGCCAAGTTTTTACAGATATGTTGGAACAATTACATTTCTGACAATATCTGGTGAACACCAGATAGATTATCTGCGCCTTTTAACAGCTTATTATTCAGCTTTAAGCCATTTATAAGAACTACGTAGTGGCGCATAGTAGGCACTTTTTTATGACTATTGTGCACTAAATGTTTTTTAGGGGTTTCAATCCTTATGATTGCGTGAGGCGTCTTTTTCGATTAGTGATATGGCACTATCCAAGTCAAAATTGCATTCTGGCATGTCAGGTAGATCGTTCAGAACATCGTCAAGGTCCAGTTCTGGTAACGGGCTTAGTGAGCTTTCGTCCAATAGATCTTGGTACAGTTTGGATTGAAATATTTGTGTGTCTGTACTTGCATCCTGGAATTTGGGATGCAATAAGTTAATTATAATGTCCTGCTACAAATATAAGCTCATTGAAGTGATGCTTGAGCAAAAACGTTTCTTTTTTCAGTTTATGTCATTTTTGTATGATAAAAACGTACCAGAATAATAGGATTTCCAAAGCCAGTTTGCTCACATTTTAAATTGCCATCATTTTTTGAGTTATCACTTTCCCACTCCTTCAATGACATCCCCACTCTATTTATGAACAAATTTTTTAAAGCATGGGAATTGGATGAAACTTTTTCATCTTCACTGCTAGAATCCTTGTTCCTAGAAAAGTATTCAACATCGGAATCAATTTTCCTCTTCTTTTTTCGTCTCTTCTTCTGAACAGCTTTAGGAGTAGATGGACACTTTCTTCCAGTAGTTAATGGCAGATGCTTGTACAAGTCATCTAGTCGAACTAAACTGACTCGTAGTTCTAAGTGGGGAATTTTTTTTCGTGGACGACCTCGGGGTCTTTTTGGCTTGTCAATCACTTTTTGGGACGATTTATAACCCTTGTTTGCATTATTGAAAGACAGTTTACTGCCTTTTTGTTCAGTTGTGGGTGAATCAGTTTTGACTCTTTTAATTTTCACTTTCTTCATTTTGACTTGAGGGTGTGCAACTTTTGCCGCTATTGAATCCACTGTGAATTTTAGTCTTGGGATTAGAATGAATACCGGAGGGAATGTGAGAGGCGTGGATCCGTAATGTACAGTTATTGGACGATCCATAATTTGGGCTGGTGTGACACAAAATAAAATTTTGGAATTATTTAGTGATTTTCAATTAAAAACAAATATTGAGCAAGATTTTTTACTTGTTTTAGAACAGCAACGCACATTCTCACACCCCGTGACGTGACCAGTGATCACTATGTGTACAATGAGACCACAGTGTTTATGGGTCAATAGCATTACAATGTACACAGTAGCAGAAAATTTCCGTCTATGCATGTACTGGAGCTAACATAGTTAAGTTCGATATTTTACATTACTTTAATCATCCGATTTTAAATCTCTAGACTCTAGATAACTTTCTTTCTACTTGGTTCATGCGTTGGGTCTAAATGCTTAGCAATCCGCATAATGAATTTACTGAGCAGTTACGAGAAGTACTATAGCATTTTTATTCTGAATTCACCATCAAACGTATATGATATTTTTTGTACAGATAATGCTAAAATATAATCAATGTGCTAGGTTGATTGGAATTTAATGATTGAAAAACGGTTTTCATTTCTATTCATAGTTGTAGACATAGACTAATTGGCCGGAGATTTGCATTTTTCTGAACCAAACATAAACCTGCTCCTCATGGTGCGCATGCAAATTATTTGTACAGAATTAGGGATATTATATGGGACAAAGATAAAGTCCATATTTATCTATTCCTTCTCAATTCAAAGCTGCTCTCTTATCGTAAAATATAGAACTACACAACGGGTGAGCGAAGGCGTGCATACAGGTTATAATCAACATTTGCATGCTCAGCATTTATAATGCTCAATTGTACCTTGAGCTCATCATAAAACGTGCCTCATTTTTCTCTTCTTTTCATATTCATTTAGCATACATGCTTGCATGATTTCTAGTAACTCACCATGTCACTATGTGTATAAGTTTGAACATTTGTACTGCGGGCAATCAATATACAACTTTTTCATGAAACTAGTTATTATTATTACCCGCAATAAAGATCATATTTGTCCACTACTTTTGTCAACTGAAGCACTGTTCAAAGGATGAAGGTATAGTTCATGGTCATGATTTCCGATGACTAGATGATGAGTGCATTTTATTCATAAACATTTGAAAAAACTTGCAGGAAATGTCGAGTTTTTTTCATGATTTGATATCTTAAGAATGCTAAATACTCACTTCACATTGTCTAAGTTAAATGTCATGTTGCATTTTTTCCATATGCAAGTTGTGGTCAGAATCTTCTGGGTTTACAGGAATTGTAGTGTGAACATGGATTGCTCATGCATTCAGTCTGCAAACATGTTGGATTTCTAATTTTAAAATATGCTGACTATGAGTATACACATGATGAATAATGATGATCAATTACAGATTCAGTTCATTTTTCAACAATGATCTCATACGTGAGACAATATACTGTCGTATGTTGAAATAGACTGCTATAAGCAGTATTTGGGATGAGCTGAAACTTCTACAATCATAAATAGAAATCGTTCCATCAATTTTGTCTCATTTCACTGACAATTTTTCAGTTGAGAGTATCAATAGTTTTTGGATCTAACACTCATGAACTATTATTTTATTTATCAGTCAGTTTTAAGTAGTTGTTGGATTCAGAAATGGGAGGCATCAAATTTATAGTCTTCAACGGAATCGTTGCCCTGATGTTGTGTGAAATTGTGGCTCGTCCAGCCAATGATTTGAATTTGGCGGTGGATGAGGACAAAGGGTAAGCATTTTGATTTCATTTTTAAGGAAAACGTTATTCCGATTGTTTATTACTGTCCATTTCAAAAAATGTCAGTTGTATTGCTCGTCAGGTTACATGGCAATGGTTGTTTGGTGAACAAAAAGTTAAGTTAACTATTAAAAAATGCGCTGAAAAGTAGGAAACTGTGTTGTGATGGAATGTTGGCATAGCATTTCTGGAACCCACAGTTCAACTACCATTTATTTAGCCATTTAACCTGGGTCGACAAATAACTCAGACTCAGGGCAACTGCCTTTTATTCTGAAATGCACAATAGTTCTATAGGCGTGAGCAATGTTTTCCATTTCGATCATTACTTTGCATTTTTCCTGTTGTCACGCAAATAATTATCGCATTATTTTTTATCGTATATGGAAAGTATATAGTATGAGGAAAAAAACTATGTTTGCATCAAGATTTGAGAAAAAGACGCTAAAGAATTTGGAAGGGATTGTGGACTGTTTTTTTTTCTTTTTCACAGATTGGTGCATGGAGCAGATAAGGACATTTGGAGAGGTTTATAGCTTAAGTTGAAATGCGTACCTAAGTGCAAACAAAATAAAAATGAAATTTGGTTGTAATCTTATTTTGATGTGTTACTAAAAATAGTTCGGAGCCCACGATTTGCAGGCCAGTACCTGGTCGGCCCTTCGGATACTTATCTAAGTACCGAAAAAGTTTTGATAAGACCTTTGGATGGGGAAAAACCGGTTGAAGACCTGGATGAAGACTTTATTTACGCCACCGTTTTGATGACTCCTCAGGAAGGCAAGAATCTGGGTAAGAAGGCAATAGGGAGAAGTTTAAATATGACCAAATAAGCCTGTCGGGAATGTAATTGAATGAATTTAAAACATTCAGTTCTCTGTTCTATATTAAATTGTGTGATTTTATTCATTAATTCCAGGAGGTTTCGTGGACCCAGATAGCAGTGTATCTACAATTAACTGGGGGGAAATTACCAATAGCTTGATCAGGGATATTCCTGAGAGTTATAAAATTGATGGAGCACTCTAAATCGGCTTAAATTTTTCATCTATTATTTGTTTTGCACTTTCAAAGCAAGAATAAAATTTGAACGTAATAGCTCCTGCTTATATTTTGATAGGGGTTCAGGCAATTTTAAAACATCATTTTCAGAAAGCTTCACAGTTATTTTTTCAACCTTTAAAAATGATGCTTTAAAAGTAAAAAATAAATAAAGATTGTAGTCAGACATTTAATGTTCACAAGTTTATTCTTTATTTAACTCCTGTGCATTTAGCTTATCATCATTCAATCAGCCCATAGATGGATGATTGTAACTCATGTAATGCTGCAAATATTTTATCACGAAATTTTAATCGACTAGTTCCCACTCACAGTTCAAAAAATAGCATTGGTATCACATATATACTTAACCAGTAAGTCAACAGAAATGCATATACACACACACACACACCACACAAGCTACATACCAACGTTACAAACCCATGCATTGCGAATTAAATCCTCTACTAAATACTCCATAATCAATGGTGAACCAATACACTCTTACGAGAAAAAACTTTAAACTTTCTCAAATACAGAATACAAGTCTTAATATCATCAAACAAGGTACATTCACGGTATCCTTTATACCGTATAAACGAATTTTTTTCCGTCCTCAATGGCTCATACTTGAGTATCAAAAAGGTAGGCGATTAAACTAACAAGGTAAATGAGAAACATGCTAAAGTTAGAGAGTCTCATAATGGTTTGGGGATCTTCCAAATGAGCAAATGATTGGTTGAGTCTTCTCTACCCGACAAGTCAGACCCATCTCCAATCACAGAGCTAGACATAGCGGACGAAGATGCATTCAGCCCAGATGAGCTTCCGCTACCCCCGCCAGAAGACGTGATCATCAGAGTAGGAGGACGAAATTCTTCATACCCATCCCCTCCGCTTATAACTGTGCAGCTGTCTCGAACTGTGCAGCAACTCAGAAAGCGTACTTGCCCAGTATGACCTTGGCACAAGGGGCTAATTTTGTGTTCAGGGCCCATAGGACTCAATGTGAGAATTACTCCAGCACTCGTTCCAATCCATAAACTATTGTCTGGGGCAACGAGCAAAGCGGTGATTCGTAAGCACGCACTCTTGTGCTGTCGAATTATGTCATCACACCCTGAAAATCATGTGAATAAAAAATGATCTGATCAAACGTTTATCTTTTTATCACATACACAGAATTGGACTCTACTGGGGCATTTCGTCAATTGAACATTCCACAAGCACTGTTTTAAGAATGTGCTGATAATGCAAGCTAGGATGTTTTTTTATCACGATTGATATAATTGTTTTCATTTAGCATTGTTTCTAAAGTAGTCTTCATGACTATATGAGTGATGGGAAATACAATTGAATTGATAAAGAGGCCGAAAGTTTCATAATTATTGATGAAACAATAATTCAATTACCTTCCAAAATTTTGGAGACATGAGGAGCAACATCGGTCTGGAAAAGGGACTCGTATGTGGAATTGTCATAACATTTTAAATTACTAGACCCCTGAAGGGCTATCCAAACGTAGTCTTCGGATGCGACAAGAGTAGAAATACTTCGGGCCAGTTGACTACCGTCGTCACATGGGATTTGTACTGTGTGTAGTAGTTCTAACATTCCATTGCTCTCTCCATAGACTTTCATTTGGGAGCCACAGGCACACCAAATCCTGTTGTCCGTGCTGATCATCTTGGTGACAGGGCTGAGCGGTGAGCCAATACTGATCCAACTGGGATCCCCCAAAGACCATCCTTTCCCACCTTCATGATTTAAAGATAATTGTGAGAATGAAATCTACATTTTAGTAACCACATAAAAAGCGCATACATAAATTGAATATTTTTACTATAACCTGTACATACAAATTCAAAATCAAAATCATCAAGATTTTTTTCCTGGTACAAATTAATAATTTTTTAAATTCATAACTTAAAATCAGTTAGCTCACAAACCGAAAGATTTTTTTAATTCGAACGAAAATCTTTCGGCTTGTAAGCTAAAATCAGTGAACATATTCCACGCACTTGAATTACGACAGTAAACTGCAACGTCCCCGTTTCCTAGAGAGACGAACACGCGATTGTCGAAATATCTGAGAAATAACAAAAAATCGTTATTAATGTACTATATATACATCGTATATAAGGGACAGGAAAAAGCGACATGACGTTTTAACAACAACGTACAAAATAGAGTTTAGTGGAGCTTTATGTTGGATCTTGTGCCGATTTTTCTTTACTCGAACACTGTCAGAGCAATCATAAATGTGCAGACCGCCATCTTCTGTACCCAGCCAAACACTCCAGTGCTCTTGCCCAGCAATCCCTTTGTTATGAGCTGAATAGTTAATAAAATTCAATTATACTCGAATAACACTACATAGCCCAGCTGGGTAGATATGAACAGTTCATGCGTCAATAAAAGAGAACTATTACCTGCACTCCGGCTTTTATGGCCATCATCTTCACTATCGTAGCCTAGGGAATGGAGATGGGTGTGGTGATAATGCCTATGATGGGATGAAGGGGGTAACTGAGAATGATGGCCTGGAATTAGGGATGAAGAGGATTCGGACCCATCGGGATGGGACAAAGATGGCGTAAGGGCAGCATGGTCAGAAATGGAAGTGGGAGACGGAGGGACGGACACGATACATGTGATTCGAGAATTGCAAACTCCGTTGCAAGAAGTAATAGCTGGCTCAGGCTGCAGAGTGAGTATACAGATCTGTCCAACGTAGCCATCAGAGTTGGCTACCCAGACATCACTCATTTCCAAGTTCTTGGAAACTTTGTTGTGAAGGTAGACGGGAGCTGCACAAGATAACTGAAGTCCAGCTCGAGTTTTACGAATCGGTTGAGCTTGTAAAAACTGAACATGAGGAGCCCGTCCAAATCCATAGCGAACTATCAAGATATAAAGTGAACTGGAGATAATTGTGTTTCGCGGTTTTATCGAAGTGAATGTAAAAATCTAAAAGTTACTTACTGAACTTGCTGAGTGTTTCTTGAAACGTGTCCAACCATGCGTTTTTCTTATCTAGGCTACCAAATAGAATCTTCAAAGTCTCGGACGAATCACTGCAATATCAATCAATTACATTTTCCATTACAAATTGAAAACATTGTCCAGTCAAAACTTAATCCAATACTTAATTCACTACATTCCTAGTGTCAAAATATTTTAAGTTCCATCACTCTAAGCAAAATTTGAACGTACTTTTCCCCAGTTTTCAGTTCTAGTTGAAGAGATTCTGGAGGATTCTCACACCCAGGCTTAAGACCGGACGCAAGTTCTTTAAGAACGTCATCGAGGCCGGCATGAGAACACTTAAGAATGGATGCAAGCTCCATCAATTTATGCACCGTCTTGAGATCATCAAGGTCATCATGAGAAGACGAACAGCCACTGCAACTTCCGCCCTCCAATTCTTCCTTTAGGATGTGGACTTCTGTTATTGGCACTTTTATCAACATTTTGAATTTACAACCTTCCAGTGACGAGCCTCCGCTTGAACTAGCACTGTAAATTTGAGTAAAAAAAAGGTTTCCGGATGTGTAAGAAGCTTCTCCTCATGTTTTTTTAAACATTTTACACTTAGCCATTAAAGTGCGACAGAGTACTTTCACATTGAGTAACAAACTAGTCGAACCCATCTCAAATCACTATAAACCATACACCCTGTAGAGAGGCTTTATCCAAATTTTATATTTTCCTTCCTTTCCTTATCAATCATCATGTAACAGTTGACATTAATAGCGAATTCAAATCTTGGAATTTCAAATAGTTGTAATGCGTTTGAATAAAATTTAGCCATGCACATTTCATTGAATTCAAAAATTTTAAATGTAATATATTTTATATACAGCTCCCATTCCCCAGCATAAACAGCCGACTAAAAATAAGCAAATAAATGACAGACTGCTTTGGAGTTGGAGAGTTGTATGAATTATACGTTGCTATCCCCTCTACTGTTGCGTGATTGAAAGGGTTAGATAAACATGACCATGCAACAATAGATTTCATTAGTAACTAACTGACAAACGGTAACGGTATTGTGCTTGTAAACTTACGACGGTTTTCTCATTGTGCTCTTTCTTTTGACCGAAGCAATGACCAAGGAGTCAGCAAACAGGAACAAAGCCTTCTCTTTGCGAACATTTGTGGACGTGCAGACGATGACACTGTCATGTCTGACAAGATGACCCAAACCTGAGTTCCAGCCTTCAATCTCAATGTCACGGTTGTCCGTGGGATCCACAGATGCACAGTCTATGTGTGCTGCAAACTTTTTTATTTTTTGCAACAATAGCACCAGTCTGGAATGATCTTCGTGTACTGGCTCGGTATGTTTCACTAGCTCCTATTAAAAAATACACATGTACATTTGTAAACCCCGGCTTGTGGTCAGGCTACTCAAGAGAGCTAAAAGTATACATCCAAAAATTTACTTTCACAAGAAGTTCATAACGTGGAATCCTTTGAATCGGCATGATAAGAAGAGAATCCAGGGATAGCTTCCCTTTATGCTGTCTCGCATTTGACTCTAGAAATCGGGCTAATGATGGTTTGGACGCCACTGACATTTTCAAAGAGCCTTTTGCATTTTTCCAATTGTTCACAAAGAGTGAATAGCATTCCAACAGCGAGTTTTGGCCAAACTACAAACAATTGTCAATTTACATTCCAATTCTGCCGGTATTAAATGAATACCTGAATACATTTAAAGCTTGTGAAGTTAAATACAGTCTTCAAAACTTGAAATTTATAAAGGTATGTTTCAAAATTGTCTCCACAATTTGTCTACCTTTGATATTTGAAATGGGTAAGTACTGAGCACAACATGATTTTTCTGACAATACGTGACTAATGAATTGACTCGAACTGATTGCTAAGACCATAAAAGTGCATGTTTCGCAGACTAAATATAAAAAAGAGGAAGACAAGAGATGACGCGTTTTGAGCGTCACTCACCGTGTCGAGAAGAACGTCACCAACACTTTGGGAGTCATTGATGACCCTCCTTTGTAAAGCGTCCAAAAGGCGTTCATGGTGCCAAAGGATGACGGGGACCTGGAAGCAAAAAAAAGCAATAATAATAATAGAATGAGCATTCAATTAACTGAGTGAGTTGATTCCGGTCGACAGTAGTAAAAAAAGCCGAGAAAGTTTACAACAAACACAAGAATTTTTGTTTCTCAGGCGAACATAATTGAACAAGATGGAATTGGAGTAAAGACGGAGAAAATGCTATAAAGTTTAAGGGAATCTACAGCATTTTTAGGAGGATTTTAATGGTGCAGAAAACCATTATTTTCTAAATAGCTGTATCCATAAAGAATGGCAAACTTTGACGCCTAGGGCATGTACTATTTCATTGGAAACCATAAAAGTCATCAAAATGGTCGTACCTGAAAGAAAATTTCATCTACTAGAGCCTTATCAATGAAATCTGAGGACTTGAGTGGCTCCATATAACTCTGGAAGAAACAAGAACACGTACACACATTTATTATCATACTATTTTTGAATTGTACATTTCCCTTTATCCGAGCAAGTAAGTGGGAAGTAGGGCAATAAGGATTGACATATGCTTTCAAGCATACAGATTTAAATAAATACACGATGAAAGGCAGTTGAATGTGAGTGCAAGGTTAAATTGTCTAGTTAAACCCATTACTGCTGTTTAAGCCCCCATTTGTAACTCTCACGCTGTAATAAATCCAGTACGAATGAAATGAAATCATTATATAGTCTACATTTTCTATTATTTTTACACTCGGTTGATTAAAATCTACGTTTCATTCATCGACTCGAGCAGAAAGTTGTTACATCGAAATGGCCTATTTCTATCGCATACCAACTACCATGAAAATATTGCTAAATAGATCCCATAAAATCCTATAGTGTTTATACATACATTCATTATCATTATGATTGCTACAGATATTAATATCGGATACCCATTATGTACTACCACACATGTTTAATATTATGCGCGAGCTGTTTGCATATGCAGATTGGGTTGGAAAGTTTCTGCAAACTCTAGAATTTAAAGGCCAGAGCTCTCGTCTTTGAAAAATATACAAGTGTGGGTTAGCTGCTGACGGGGAGTTGCATTAGGAAATCCCCAGAAAAATGTAGGCACGACTACGTATATTTTCGATCTGTATCATTGCATGTACCCAAGAAAGAATATATATATGTACACATGGATAAGGCATAGACAAATAAAAACTCATGTAAGTGGATGAGCATGCGAGCCAAAACAAACAAGACGAAAAAGTGTTTTCTTGTTCTTAACTTTAGGAAATCATGAAAGTGTCCAAAACCATTTGCATTTTTGTGTGATGTTACCATAAAATTAGATATTATATGCATGTATCTTACATTGCACCATATGCGATGAGCAAAATGAATGACATAAGTTAGCGAAACAAATGACAATTTACATAACTAAGAAAAAAGTGTCACAAAGATGCAATTATTATGATGAGAAAGATGAAAGCAGAAGATGAGAGGAAAAGGTCAAATGATCACTGAAATCCATAGGACTCAAGTGGAAAGAAAATATCATTTTACTAGACAAAAAACAAAGATAATGAGAACCATGCCTGATGTCTCTTGCATATATAAAACATAGTAAGTCTCCGAACTTGATTAAAATCTGTATACTAATGGAGTTTTAAAAGGTCCCACTTATCACGTAAGAAATGACGGAAAATTCACTTGAAATATCGTAACTTCATTCCACAAATACTCAATTCCAACTATACAGCTTCACTTTCGCAGCAAACTATGTGACATTCAAAATATTGTGTAAGGCCTGGGGCCTATTTCATAAAACTATTTACAGTTGACAGGGTGACATTCTGTCACAATGTCACCGATTTTTGAAAATTTGCGTTTCATAAAACAATGTAATACATTTTACCATGACAGAGAAAATCATGAC
>Ga0210040_10002386_pt1 | contig 26594 bp, 31 predicted proteins | sample CryGeyCG12114_NA_FD_185462 | JGI IMG/M metagenome (GOLD analysis project Ga0210040, IMG submission 185462) | Groundwater microbial communities from aquifer - Crystal Geyser CG19_WC_8/21/14_NA (SPAdes) (version 2) | ecosystem: Environmental > Aquatic > Deep subsurface > Groundwater | place: USA... | reverse complement strand
TAGCGGCATGCTCCCCCTCGCCTGCATCGTTCGCGCCCAAGGCCATGCAGTCGCCGGCTCTGACCGCGCGCTCGACGCCGGCCGGCTCGCGCCCAAGTTCGATTTCCTGCGCTCAGCCGGCATCGACCTGTTCGCGCAGGACGGCTCCGGCCTGGCCGAAGGCATGACGCTGGTCACCTCCGCCGCGGTCGAGGAAACCATCCCCGACGTGGTCCGGGCCCGTGAGCTCGGCCTTCCCCATCTCACCCGGCCGCAGCTGCTGGCCGAGCTGCTCAACGCCGCCGGCAGCAGCGTCGCGGTCGGCGGCACCAGCGGCAAGTCCACGGTCACCGGCATGATCGGCTGGATCCTCCACGCGCTCGGCCGCCGCCCGACCGTGATGAACGGCGCGGTGATGAAGAACTTCGTTTCCGCCGATACGCCCTTCGCCAGCGCGCTGATCGGCGACGCAGGCCTGTTCGTCAGCGAAGTGGACGAAAGCGACGGCTCCATCGCCCTCTACCACCCGCAAGTCGCGGTGCTGAACAACGTCAGCCTCGACCACAAGGAAATGGACGAGCTCCGCGAGCTGTTCGGCGGCTTTCTCGGCCGCGCGCAGACCGCGGTGGTCAACCTCGACGATCCGGAAAGTCGGCTACTGGCCGAGCGCCTCGGCAACGTTGCCGGCTACCGGTTCGACAGCCCGGGCGCGGCGGTAACGGGCCATGACCTCGAGCTCGCGCCTGACGGAAGTCGCTTTACCGTCAGTGCCGACGGCGACAGCCACCCCGTTGCCCTGCCCCTGCCCGGCCGCCACAACGCATCCAACGCCCTGGCGGCGCTGGCCGCAGTGCGGGCGCTGGGCGTGCCGCTGGCGGACGCCGCAAAGGCGCTAGCTCGCTTCGCCGGATTGAAGCGCCGGCTGGAGACGGTCGGCACCGCCGCCGGCGTGACGGTGATCGACGATTTCGCCCACAACCCCGACAAGATCGCCGCCACCCTGGCGACCCTGACAGCGCGCCCAGGCCGCCTGCTGCTGTTCTTTCAGCCGCACGGCTACGGCCCGCTGGCCAAGATGGGCGAGGAACTGGCGGCGACCTTTGCTCGCGGCCTGCGACGCCAGGACCTGTTGCTGCTGAGTGACCCCGTCTACCAGGGCGGCACGGTGGATCGCTCGCGCGGTTCCGACTGGCTGGCCGACGCGATCCGCACGGCCGGGGGCGACGCCGAGCATATTCCCGAGCGCCCGGCCATCGGCCAGCGGCTGCTGGGCAAAGCGCAAGACGGCGACACGGTCGCGATCCTCGGCGCCCGCGACGATACGTTGGGCGAGTTCGCGGCCGAACTGGTGCGGAACCTGGCGACCCGCGGCTGATTTAGTCAGCCATGGCCAAACCAGGCACCGTTATTGGCTGGAAGCTCGATCCCACCGAACGCCAGCAGCTGCTGACAGACCATCCGCCGCGATACGAGCAGGCGGTGGCCGACCATGTCACGCTGGAGGTCGGCGGCAAGCAGATCCCCGGCGAGGTCAAGGCCGCGATCGTCGGCCGCACCGATGACGAGCGCGGTGTCGAAGCGATGGTCGTGACCATCGACGGCACCGTCGACCGGCCGGATGGCTCGACCTATCACATCACCTGGTCGCTTGGGCACGGCCGCCGGGCACGCGAAAGCAACGACGTGCTGAAGCAACGCGGCTGGAAGGAGCTCGACCATCCCGTGCCGGTGACGCTTACCCCCGCCCGCTTCTGATGGCCGATCCCCACCTGTTCCTCGATTGCGACGGCGTGCTGGCCGACTTCGACGCGGGCGCACGCCAGGTGCTCGGCATGGGCGTCCAGCAATATGAGGCGAAGCACGGCAAGCGCGCCTTTTGGCGGGAGCTGACCCGCGCCAAGGACTTCTACGCGACGCTTCCGGAAATGGCGGACGCGCGCGAGCTGTTCGACGCGGTCGCCCACCTCAAGCCGACCATCCTGACCGGCCTGCCGCTAGGCAATTGGGCCGCCCCGCAGAAGGTCCGTTGGGCCGCCGAGCACTTTCCGGGCGTCCCGATCATCACCTGCATGGCGCGGGACAAATATCGCCACATGACGGGCGCGGACGTGCTGGTCGACGACACGCTGCGGCACCGCGCGGCCTGGGAAGACGCCGGCGGCACGTTCATCCACCATACGAGTGCACGGGCGAGCCTGGCAGAGCTCGCCCGCATCTACCCCTTGGTCGGGGTACCAGCCTGAGCCTTACGCCGCGGCTGCGACGTCGACCTTCTCGACCCACTCCGGCCAGAACACCGGCTCGCGGTTGGACCAGCCCGGCGCGGTGGCGGCGCTTTCGCTGATCGACTGCAGCAGGCTGCGCCGGCGGTCCGGGTGGAGGTGCGGCAAGGCGGCGGCGGCGCAGAAGGCGGCCGGCAGCCACGGGCGAATCGCCGCGCCCAGCAGCCGCTCGTAGAGGAAGCGGTAGGCGGCGAAGTTCGGCACCCGGTCCTGCCCGAGGTCAAAGGCGGTGACCGTCATCAGCTGGCCCATGAACGGGTCGATCGTATCCAGGCCGCTGTCGTCCGGAATCTGCAGTCGAAGCGCATCGAGTTGCTTGTAGATGCGGCTTTGGGCCCGGATGGAGGCCGCTTCCGTCTCGTCGCGGGCCCAGCAGCCGAGCGCGTCGCGGCGGCCAAACGCCACGTCGAGCGAGCGGCGCAGGTAACGCTGCGTCGACTTCGGGAAGGCCGCGAATTCTTTGATCTCGCTCAACAACAGCGCCCCGCCGGCAGGCTGGCTGTTCTGTGTGCTCATGACCCCGCACTCCTTTACGCCTGGCGGGATCATGCCAATGATCTGGTTGCACAAAGCTTAACCACGATCCCGCCCCCCGTTCACATGAAGCCAGAGGGCGGGCCGGTCAGCAAGAACGGATCGCAGCGGCTCATCGCAAGCCGCCACGCTGTCACTCAAATGCAACTTGTCGAGAAGTTCACCTTGACCCGGGAACTACTCCGGAAAGCCTGACGAGGGCACCGGATCGTCGTTCTGCCCGGGCTGCGCGGCGGCCGGCGGATCGGAGGCATCCATCGACTCGTCGCTGCCGACGTCGGCCTTGGCATCCAAGTCATCCGGGTTCTTGCGCAGACGGTGTTCCAGCTCCTTTTCCGGGTCGGCGGAGAGGACCGCGGGCGGACAGTTTTGCGAGTCGATGGTGTCGGTCATGGCAAGTCCTTCGAGGTTTTGCGAGCGTAACGAATGCTTGATGCGCCCCGTTCCGTTCGACGGGCGGCGCTCAACATTCGGCAAGCGGAGGGAGGGCCGTTGCGCGCCTACCCGCCGGAGCGCACAATGGCAGCGATGAACATGCTCGGGAACGTGGACACGCCGGCCGTCCAGCGCACGACAGGCGAGGATCGCCCGTTCGCAGACTGGAAACGGGCGGGGGTACTCATTGTCGGCTTCTGGATCGGCTACGCGCTAACCGTCCTCGCCCGTGCCCTCCTCGGCGACGATCCCCTGACCGTGCTCCAGAACAAGGTGGTGACGCTGATCGCCGGCACCGTGCTGACGTTCGGCATCTATGTCGCCATCCAATTCACCGCCGCCGGCCCGAAGCTGGGCCCAAAGGCGATCGTCGCCGGCATCGGCTCCGTTGTCGCCGCATCCCTGCTGGCGGTGACGCTGATGGCCGCCGACGGACACATGAAGACCACCAAGGAGGAGTTCCGCTTCCAGGCGCGCGAAGGCTTCGTCGTCGTCCAGAAAGGTGAGCAGATCCGCATCCAGCGCAGCGCAGCGGACCCGCTGGTCCTGACCCTGCCCAAGATGAACCAGCTGAGCGACCGCGACCGTTTGCGCCTGGCCGCCGACACCGCCGTGATCTGGCTGTTCTTCTTCGTTGCCTGGAGCGCTTTCTATCTCGCCTCCGTGTCCCAGACCCAGGCCCTGGCCTTGCAGCGGCGTGCGGCGCTGGCGGAAAGCGCGGCGCAGTCGGCCCAGGTCCGCGCGCTACGCTATCAGGTCAACCCGCACTTCCTGTTCAATACCCTGAACAGCCTGTCCTCGCTGGTCATGGCCGGGCGCTCGGCCGAGGCCGAGACCATGATCCTGAAGCTGTCCAACTTCTTCCGCAGCAGCCTGTCGCTCGACGCCACGGCCGACGCCACGCTGGCGGAGGAGATCGACATGCAGCGGCTCTACCTCGACATCGAGAAGGTTCGTTTCCCTCGGCGCCTCAAGGTCGAGATCGACGTCCCCGCCTACCTCGGCCAGGCTCGCCTGCCGGCTCTGGTGCTGCAGCCAGTTGTGGAGAATGCGATCAAGTACGGCGTGTCGACAACCCGCGACAAGGTGACGCTGCGAATCGAAGCCAACGAGCCCTATCCCGGCCGGCTGCAGATCGCGATCACCAACAGCGGCGGAACGGCCCTGAAGGCGCCGCGCCAGCATCATCAGCCGTGCAGCACCGGCGTCGGCCTGACCAACGTCTGCCAGCGCCTCGCCGCCCGCTTCGGCCGCGACTCCAGCTGTTCGTTTGGCCCACTACCCGAAGGCGGCTATCGCGTCGTCATGACCCTGCCCCTGAACCGCGACCTCGGCCAGAATGGATGACCAAGCTCTGAGAGTGCTCGTCGTCGACGACGAACCGCTTGCCACCGAGCGCCTGCAGCTGCTGCTAGCCCGCTGCGACGGGGTCGACCTGGTCGGCACCGCGTCCGACGGCGAAGGCGCGGTGCGGATGAGCGAGGCGCTGTCCCCGGACCTGCTGCTGCTCGACATCGCCATGCCGGGCCTCGACGGCATCGACGTCGCCCGCGCCATGGCCGGCCGCGGGTCAAGCCCCGCTGTCGTGTTCGTCACAGCCTTCGACCAGTTCGCGGTGGCCGCGTTCGAGGTGCAGGCGGTCGACTATCTGATGAAGCCGGTCGATCCGGCCCGGCTCGAACGCGCACTTGCCCGCGCCCGCGATCACCTCCGCCGAAGCGGCTCGGACACGGCGCCGGCCGCCTCCCTCGCCCTCGCCAAGGGCCGCTTCCTGGAGGAGTTCTGGGCTTCCGACCTGACCGGCCTGGTCCGCATCGCCTCGCGCGACATCGACCGGGTGTCGGCCGAGCGCGATTATATGCGCCTCCACGTCGGTCCGCGCAGCTGGCTGATCCACCACAGCATGGCGGCGCTGGAAGAAGGCCTCGATCCCGACCTTTTCGTCCGCCTGCACCGGTCGGCGATCGTCCGGCGCGACTTCATCACCGGCTTCCAGCGCAACCCGTCGGGCCGCTGGATCGCGCGCCTGGCCGACGGTGCGGAGCAGCCGGTCGGGCGGCTCTACGCCGACAGCGTCCGGGCGATCGCCGGCCGCTGACCTTCCTGATTTAGGATTGCCAGCGGCCGGACGTCCTCCCCATGGAAATGAGGAGGATCTGACGACGTGAGCCCTTCCCGGTTCGGGAGAAGTAGGAAGGTCCTGCCCTCACGCCGCCAGTCAGTGCTACGCAGCCCTCCCCGGCCGGTCCACGCCGCCTCGACAAGCCCGACATCGGTCATCGGCAAGCGGACGGACACTCGGCATGGGCCGACGAATCGACGAACGGCTTCAGCCGCGATCGCCCGCCAGCCGGTCTCCCTCGCCGCGCGCAATGACGCCCGTCACCGCCAGGTCGGCGACGATGTTGCCGACCGTCCGGAACGTGTCGGGAATGGTCTCCACCGCGATCAGCAGTGCCAGTGGCTCGATCGGAATGCCCATTGCCAGGCTGATCGGCGCGATGGAGGTGATGAAGCTGATCTGCCCGGGCAGGCTCACCGCGCCGATCGAGGCCACCGCCGCCACCGCGATCCCGATTAGCAGCGAGGGCAGTGGGATGGCGATCCCGAACCAGTGCGCGACATAGACGGCGACCCCGATATTCATCGCCGGCCCCGTCGCCCGGAACAGCGCTACCGCCATCGGCAACAGGATGTCGGCCCGCCGCTCGTCGACGCCCAGCTGAGCGGCCGACGTCAGCATCGCCGGGAGCGAGGCCAGCGATGAGCGGGTCGAGGCCGCGACGGCGGCCGGCCCGGCAACTGCCTGCAGGAACGGCCCTGGCCTCACCCGCGCGACCAGGATCCCGACCAGCAGTGCGGCGACCAGCACCACCACGCCCAGCAGCGAGACCAGCACCACATAATGCGCCACCGCGCCCAGCGCCGATCCGCCCGCGCCCGCGCCGACCGTGAACGCCAGCGCCAACACGCCCGCCGGCGCCAGCCACAGCACCCAGCCGATCACCCGCAGCATCGCGTCGCCGATCGCCTCGAAGAAGCCGAGCGCCGCCCGCCGCCGCTCCTCCGCTACCCGGGCCAGCGCAAAGGCGAACACCACCGTGAAGAACACCAGCGGCAGGATCTGGTCGTTGGCCGCCGCAGCGATCGGGTTGGGCGGGATGATCGACTTGAAGAAATCGGCCACGCTCGGCACCGCCGACGCCGTCTGCGACTGGTCGACGCCCGCCAGCCCGGCCCGCAGCGCCGCCGCACCCTCCGCCGGCAACGGGAACACCTCCGTCAGCAGCTTCATGCCGAACCCGCCGACCGCCGCCGAGAAAACGTAGAACGCCATGAACCAGGCCACCGCCTTCGCCGCGATGCCGCCGGCCCGCGCCGCGTCCGCGCTGCCGACGATGCCGTTGACCAGCAGCGCGATCACCAGCGGGATCACCGTCATCCTGAGCGCATCGAGCCACAGGCCGCCGACGAGCCCCGCTACCTGGACCAGCGGCTCGCGCCAGCCGTCGCCCGAGCGGCCGGCGACGATCCCCAGCACTAGGCCGAGCAGCAGGGTGCCCAGGATCAGCCACGCCCCGCCGCCTACCTTGGCCGGCCGCTCGGGCGCCTGCTCGGCCACCACGGTCATCGGACCTTGCGGAACTTCAGTACGACCCGGTCGGTCTGCCCGCGTATCGCCTTGTCGAACACCAGCAGCGTATGGTTGTCGGCGGGATTGCGCAGCACCGGGCTCTCAGCCTCCAGCTTGAAGCCCGCCCGCTCGAAATCGGCCCGGACGATGGCCGGGTCGATCCGGTGCAGCTTCTCCACGCTCTCCCGCGGCTCGCTGCCGGCAATGGCGACATGGTCCACCACCCCGACCACCCCGCCCGGCTTCATCGCGGCGTAGAGCCGCCGGACGAAGTTGTCCGGCTCCATGCGGGGCAGGCCGCGCTGCGCATTCTGCCAATAAACGTCATGATAATCGAGGTTGATCAGCGCGAAGTCGTAGGCCGCGGCCGGCCACGCGGGCGCCTCGAATGGGCTGACGATCACCTGCACGTTGGGCAGCTTGCCCGGGCCAGCCGACCATTTCTCCAGGTTCTTGGCCGTATAGAATTGGGTCGGCTGCCACACCGTTACCCGTCCGCGCGGGCCCACCACCGGCGCGGTGATCTCGGCCCAGTAGCCGTTGAGCCCGAACATATCGAGCACCTTCATTCCCCACCGCAGCCCGAAAAAGCTCAACAGCTCCACTGGCCGCCGGCTCTCGTCCAGCTTGACGTTGTCCGGATCGCGCGAGGCGGTGGCCGCCACCGCATTGGCGATCGCCGGGATAGGCGCCGCGACGGCCGGAGCGGCCCCCGAAAGCATGGCAACGGCGAGAAGCGAAGCGGTGATGCGCATGAGCCAATTTCCTCCTGTCCGCCCTCGGTAGCTGCCTGCGGCCCGTTGTTCCAGTCGGCCACGGCAAGCCTGGTCAGGGCATCTTCCACCGGATACGGGCATGGTCGACATCTCGCGCGGGCTTGCCGTCGAGTCCGAGCGCAGGTTTGTAGCGCGCGCGTTCCCGAATGATGGCGCAGGTTTGCGAGTCCAGCGACGCCACGCCGCTGGTCGCGGTCAGCGTGCAGTCGGCCACCCGTCCGTCGGGTCTGATCAACAGCACCACCTCGACCTGCCCCGTCTGGTAGTTCTGAACGGCTACTCGCGGGTAATCCGCTGGACTGAACAAGCTTGGCAGCGAGGCGCTGGCGCGAAAACGCAGCTTCGGACTGGTCGCCGCCTCGCCTTCGACATAGTTCCAATAGGTCCGGAGGTCCTGGACGCACTGGTCCATGACCTTCATGACATTGGGCAAGTTTGCGAGAGCAAAGCTGTACTGCGCGCGGGGCCCCAGATCGACGTGGAGCTGAGTGGCGGAAGAAGCGGCCGCCTCAGCGACCTCCGCCTTGGGGAGGTTCACGAGATACATTCGTCGGCGGGCATCCACGGCCTTGAACTGGAGCACGCTGACCTTGTGCGCCCGGGCCGAGTTCCACCCCACCGTGCCGCCCACCTGCTCAGCCTCGCTGGTCCCGCCCTTGTCGCCCGCGATCGCCAGTTGGATCACGTCACCGCTTGCCGGTGCCTTCAGCGCCAGCGTGAGCGGGTGGTCGGGTGTGCCGTAGCTTCGTTGCGCCAGGCATTGGCCTTCATCGAAGTTAACCTGCCACTTGGACGTCGGTGGCAGCGGAGCGCTCGTCACGGCCGCAGTCAGGAGGAAGGCAACGCTGACGGACATAAGGGACCTTTTGTATTGAGGAAGCCGAGCGTCAACTTTGATGCCGCGCTGCAGACGCCTTGTCGATCACTTCGGCTCGCTTGGGCGGCGGACGGTCTCGCGACGCCCGGCGCCGCGAACCCAACTGCGCCCCGGCGCGTTGAACGGCCACAATCCACCAAACTAGGAGTATCGCACATGGCTGACACCGCCGGCGTCGGAACGCTCGAGACCCTCACCACCACCCTCATCGACAGCATCAATGGCTACAAGGATGCGGCGCAGAACGCCGAAGGGACCCGCTTCCAGGAGCTGTTCCGTTCCATGGCTGACGAGCGCAGCAAGGTCGCCGAGGACCTCCGGTCCGAAGTGCGCCGGCTGGGCGGCAACCCGCCTGACGACGGCAGCTTCCTAGGCAAGACCCACCAGCGCTTCACGGACTTGAAGGCGGCTATCACCGGCCGGGACGACCAGTCGATCATCAACGAGGTCGAGCGCGGCGAGGACTATCTCAAGGAGAAGTTCGAGACCGCGCTGAACAGCCAGGACCTGCCGGCCGAGAGCCGCTCGGCGATCGAGCGCGCCTACCAGTCGGTCCGTCAGGGCCACGACCGGATCAGCAGCCTTAAGCACGGTCTGCAGGCCTGACATGGGCCTGTTCGACAAGATCAAGGGCGCCATCTTCGGCCACAAGGATCCGGGCCCGGGCAACCGGCCCCAGATCCCGGCCGGCATGGCCGGCGGACCGCCGCTGCAGCAAGGGCAGCAGCCGCAGTTCCAGCAGGGCGGCGGCGCCACCGCCCAGCCGCAGCAGCAGAACGTCGATGTGGAGCAGGCGCTGACCCAGATCGCTCAGCAGAAGGGCAATCCGGACCTCAAATGGCGCACTTCCATTGTCGACCTGATGAAGCTGCTCGGCATCGACAGCAGTCTCGACAACCGCAAGGAGCTGGCGCGCGAGCTCGGCTACACCGGTGCGCTTGACGGCAGTGCCGAGATGAACATCTGGCTGCAGAAGGCTACCATGGGACAATTGGCGGCCAACGGCGGCAAAGTGCCGCAAAACATGCTAGATTAGAGTTGCGCTGATCGGCGTGCCGGAGGGGCGGTGGCAGCGATGCCGCCGCCCCTTTCCACATGTGAGTTGCCCGCGTGCCTGTGGGGAGAAGACGCCAGTCCAGCGGCGGCGGAGCTAGCGCGGCGCGATCAGCCGCTCGATGGCATGGTGATGGCCACTCGCTCCAGCGCTTCCCTGAGCTGGAAAAGCTTATGCTCGGACGCGCTCGAAAAGGCGATTCACCGGTTAGCCTGCGCCTCCGTGGTCGGCCGCGCACTGGTGATCGTCGCCGCCACCCCCGTCAGGATCAACAAGCCGAGTAATGCCTTGATCATGCCCCGTTCCTCCCGAGGCAAGATGCTACTCCGCTGAGTCGCGAAGGCAATGCTCTTTTCATTAACCCATTGAACCTATTGGCAACCATCCGCCCATGGCTTACGCCAGACCGGTACGGGGGCCGCTTATGTTGTTGCGTCTGCTTGCGCTCAGTCTTGCCGTGGTGCCCGGGCAGATCCTCGCGTCGGCCCTGCCGGAGCGCACGAGTACCAGCCAGGAAAACCTTGCGGGCCTGTTCAGCACGGAAGATTATCCGGACGAAGCCGTCAAGGCAGAGTAACAGGGCACGGTCGCCGCCGAGCTTGAGATCGCCCGGAACGGCAAGGTCGTCCGCTGCGTCGTCACCCAGTCCGCGTCGCCAGCCCTTGATGCGCAAACGTGCGCAGTGATCCAGCAGCGCGCGAGCTATCCACCGTTCCGTGACGGTAAAGGTCGTCCCTTCGCCACCAATGACAAGGTCAGGATCCGGTGGATCCTCCCGGATCAGCCGGATGAGAAGTTCGCGGACGCATGGTTCGAGCTCACCGCGCTGGTGGCGGCTGCCGGTCCCAACCGGTGCACCGCCCGCACCTCCTTGCCCATGCCAGTGATCAGCCAACGTGCCTGCGACGATCTCATACGATCGAACGCAGCCGCTCACCCGCAGGCGATGCGGCGGCCTTATCTCATGACGATTCGCGAGGAGCATCTGGTCGGTGAGGGCATCGCTCCCCTGCTGAAGGGCGAAAGCTTGGCGCGCGTGATCGTCCGGGAGCAGATCGATGCCGATGGCTATGTCGCATCCTGTTCGCTTGTGCCCGAGCCCTCCCGGGACGTCGACGACACGCCGTTTCACGATTGCCGCCTCGATACGAAATACGCGCCCCTACCGGACGATGAGGCCAATCGCACCCACCGCACCATGACCGTGACATGGCTCCGCAGCTTCTCAGCGGCGCCCGCTGACGCCAAATAGGAGAGCGGCACCACCGCGAGAACCTTCACAGCGCCCGATCGCCGCCGAGGGGAGGGCAAGTGGTTCGCGGCCCCCGGACTCAGCCCACGCGAAATGGGGGCCGGCATTGCTGCCAGCCCCCACTGCGCCGAGACTTGGGTCTGCCGGTGTTCGCTTGTTCGCAAGGAGCCTTGGGGGACCCTCGCCTTCCACGATCCTTGCTCACCAGCTCAGGCGTCGCGTTCGTTTCGATCGCCGCTCCCTCGTCGGAAGCCCTTTCCCCAGTCCCGCCGGCCTCGCTTTCCTTGCGGAAAGCCGCCCTGCCTGGACCGGTTCTGCCGTCGCTCGCCTTCGACACTCCTTGCGGAGCCTCGTCAGCGCCGGACCACCCTTGCGGGCAAACCGGACTTTCGCTTCGGCTGTCCTCCTGCCCGGCCGCTCCGGCGCGGTCCTTGCGGCCGCTGCCTTCGCCTCTCCGGACCCTCGGACCGAGCCTGGTTCGTTGCCGACCCAGACCACCAATCGTCGTTCCGCGGCCCTTCTTGGGACAATCGCTCGCTTCGCCGCTGCCGGTCGGTCCGAGGACCTTCCCAGCTTGGCGAGACGAGGAAGACCATCTCTTCCGGCGCCTCTTGCCGACATCGCTCTCCGGAGATCCTTCGCAAGGGTGCCGGCGTCCTGGGGAAACCGGTCCTGCTCGCGAATTCCACTCCGGCGCCTTCGCCGGCGGAGATCGGTGCTTTGTGCCCCTTCCAGTCCGGTCCGACCCCTTGCGGAGCCCTTCCCTTCCGGCCGGGGCCGCTGCCCCCGATCACCCAGTCAAGTTGACCCGTTTTCCGATTCGCGCCTAGCGGTTTCGGCAACACCAACCCTGTGGATTACGGGGATATGGAGCATAAAGGTCCGCTTGGACCGACCTTCTCGCGTGTTGCCGTTCCGTTCCGCCGCGCCTACCTCGGTCGGCGTGTCCGAATCCGCCGCGCTCCCCGCTTCGCAGCCTGATCCCGCCTACCTCGGCGGGCTGAACCCGCCTCAGCGCGAGGCGGTGCTCACCACCGAGGGCCCGGTGCTGGTCCTGGCCGGCGCGGGCACCGGCAAGACCGCGGCGCTGACCGCCCGCCTGGCCCACCTCATCGCCACCCGCCGAGCCTGGCCCAGCCAGATCCTCGCCGTCACCTTCACCAACAAGGCCGCGCGCGAGATGAAGGAGCGGGTGAGCCGCATCAGCAACGGCGCGATCGAGGGCATGCCGTGGCTCGGCACCTTTCACTCGATCGGCGCCAAGATGCTCCGCATCCATGCCGAGCTGGCTGGCTTGCAGTCGAACTTCACGATCCTCGACACCGATGACCAGCTGCGCCTGCTGAAGCAGCTGATCGCCGCCGCCGACCTCGACGAGAAGCGCTGGCCAGCGCGCCAGCTCGCCTCCTGCATCGACCGTTGGAAGAACAAGGGCTGGATCCCGGCCGACATCGACGCCGGCGAGAGCGAGGCCTTCGCGAACGGCCGGGGCGGCGAGCTCTACGCGCAGTACCAGGACCGCCTCAAGGCGCTCAACGCCTGCGACTTCGGCGACCTGTTGCTGCACATGCTGACGGTATTCCGGACCCGACCGGACGTGCTGGAGCAGTACCGTGACCGCTTCCGCTACATCCTGGTCGACGAATATCAGGACACCAACGCCGTCCAGTACGACTGGCTGAGGCTGCTCGCCGAACCGCGCCGCAACATCTGCTGTGTGGGCGACGACGACCAGTCGATCTACTCATGGCGCGGCGCGGAGGTCGCCAACATCCTCCGCTTCGAGGCCGACTTCCCCGGCGCCACCACCATCCGGCTGGAGCAGAACTACCGCTCCACCCCCCACATCCTCGGCGCTGCCAGCGGCCTCATCGCCCACAACAGCGGCCGGCTCGGCAAGACGCTGTGGACGGAGATCGACGCCGGCGACAAGGTCCGGGTGATCGGCGTCTGGGACGGCCCGGAGGAAGCACGCCGCATCGGCGACGACGTCGAGTCCATGCAACGGCGCGGCGGCAGCCTCGACGACGTCGCCATCCTGGTCCGCGCCCAGTTCCAGACCCGCGAGCTGGAAGAACGGTTCATCGCGATCGGCCTGCCGTACCAGATTGTCGGCGGCTTCCGCTTCTATGAGCGCGCCGAGATCCGCGACGCGCTCGCCTACCTGCGCCTGGTCCAGAGCCCGGCCGACGACCTCGCCTTCGAACGGATCGTCAACACGCCTAAGCGCGGCCTCGGCGAGAAGGCGGTCGCCGCCATCCACCGCCACGCTCGCGCCGCCGGCCTGCCCTTGCTGCTGGCCGCCGCGCAAATGCTCGACAGCGACGAGCTCACCGCACAAGCGCGCCGCAGCCTCGGCCGCTTCGTCGGCGACTTTGCCCGCTGGCGCACCATGCACGCGCAGAACCTCGCCGCTGCCGACCAAGAGCGCGCCCCGCAGTCCGCCGGCAGCACCTTCGACGCCGCCACCTTCACCGGCGCCCGCTCCGTCCCCCATGCCGACCTAGCCCGGCTGATCCTCGAGGAGTCCGGCTACACCGCAGCCCTCCAAACGGAGAAGTCGGCCGAAGCCGCCGGCCGCCTCGAGAACCTGGCCGAACTCGCCCGCGCCATGGAGGAATACGAGACCCTCGGCGCCTTCCTGGAGCACGTCAGCCTGGTGATGGACAATGACGCGGCCCGCGGCGAGCCCAAGGTCACCATCATGACCATCCATGCCGCCAAGGGCCTCGAATTCCCGGTCGTCTTCCTCGCCGGCTGGGAGGAAGGCGTGTTCCCCTCGCAGCGGGCGATCGACGAGGGCGGCCTCGCGTCTCTCGAAGAGGAACGCCGGCTCGCCTATGTCGCGATCACCCGGGCCCGGCGCGAGGCGACCATCCTTCATGCCGCCAACCGCCGCATCTACGGCCAATGGACCAGCTCCATTCCCAGCCGCTTCATCGCCGAACTCCCGCCCGAGCATATCGAGAGCGAGACCACCATGACTGGCGGCGAATCCCTGTGGCGCGCCCAATGGAGCGAGCGCGAGGACCCGTTCGCCCACCTCGCCTATGGCGGCACCGGGCGCGCCACCACCCGCGGCCCCGGCTACCAGCGCGCCGCCTCCGACTTCCGGGCTCAGCTCAACGACCGCTCCGCTCGGGAGCGGCCCGCCGGCGCCTATGCCAGCCCTCCTTCCGAAGTCCGCGCCTCAGCCATCAGCCTCGGCAACAAGGGCCGCGGCGACCTGGCGCTCGGCCAGCGCGTGTTCCACGGCAAGTTCGGCTACGGCACCATCGCCGTCATCGAAGGCAACAAGCTGGAGATCGATTTCGAACACGCCGGCCGCAAGCGCGTCCTCGACAGCTTCGTCAGCGCCGGCTGACCGGGAACCGCACCGTCCCCCACCCGGTTCTCGCATCATGTCCGAGGCCGCCAAAAAGACCGATCCCGAACTGTGGGAGAAGATCAAGGCACGCGTCACCGCGGGTGACAAGGGCGGCGACAAGGGCGAATGGTCGGCCCGCAAGGCGCAGCTGGCCGTGGCCGAGTACAAGAAGGCCGGCGGCGGCTACAAGGGCGCCAAGGACCCCCACAACCATCTCGCCGAATGGACCCGCGAGGACTGGGGCACCAAGTCCGGCAAGGACAGCGGCGACACGCACGAGCGCTACCTGCCGAAGAAGGCGCGCGAGGCGCTAACCGAGGGGGAATATACCCGCACCACAGCAGCCAAGCGGGCCGACGCGAAGCAGGGGAAGCAATTCTCTACCCAACCGGCCGACGTTGCCGCCAAGACCGCCCGGGTCCGCGAGGGTCAGGAGACCAAGGCCGACCTCATGGAACGCGCCCGCAAGCACGACATCAAGGGCCGCTCGCGAATGACCAAGGCCCAGCTCGAAGCGGCGCTCCGCTGACAACTCGAGTCGCTCTGCTGCGTGCGATCAACGCCGGCATCGCCCTGCCGATGGCCGACCTGCGCCGCATCGCCGGCGAAGCCGGCCTCGCCAACCCGCGCACCTTCATCGCTAGCGGCAACCTGCTGTTCCACAGCGACCTGCCCGACGAGGAGGTCCGGCACCTGCTGGAGATCCGCCTGACCGCCAACGTCGGCAAGCCGGTCACCCTGACCATCCGCACCGGCCAGGAGCTTGCCGCCCTGGCCGCCGCCAATCCATTTGCGGACGAGCCCGGCAACCGCGTCTTTGTCACCTTCCTCGAAGCCGACCCGTCACCCGACGCCATCGCCCAAGCCCGCCACCGCACCGACGAACAGATCGCCCCCGCCCCGCGCGGCCTCTACATCCACTATCCCCAGGGAGCCGGCCAGACCCGCCTCGTGATCCCCGCCGCCAAGGACGGCACGGCAAGGAACATGAACACCGTGGCGAAGCTGGCGGAACTGGCCGGTCAGCCAGACGCCTGAGGTTCGCGCCATGCAGGGCAGCCGCTGGCGCCCGATCGCCCGGCGGTCTGCTCCCACGCTACCAGAGGATGCCGTCCGGCGTCGTGTACGTACCGGTCAGCTGGATTTGGAAGTCCGGGATCGCGTTTCCATCGTTCAGGTACAAGGACAGCATCGTCCCAGGCTGCGGGATGGAATTACCCGATTCGGAGGTGTAGATCGTCTGCGGCGTCAGGGTCAGCTGCGCACCGCCGGCAGCAGGATCATAAACGCTGCCCGTAAAGGTCCAGGCAATTGTCTGAACGCCAGCGGTGTTCGGGTCCACATCCAGCTGACGAAGGTCGATCACGCTGCCAGACGCCGGATCGAACCCGACGATTGTGTCACGCATGCCGGGAGCGGCAGGGGAATCGGCGAGCCCGAGGTACACGAAGCGGTCCGCCCCGCCTCCTCCAGCGAGGTAATCGCCGCCGGATCCGCCGATCAGCGTATCATCACCGCCGCCGCCGAACAGCCGGTCCGCGCCGGCTCCTCCGTCCAGAAAGTCCTGACCACTCCCGGCGATCAGCACGTCGTCGCCGCTACCGCCGTACAAGGTGCTTCCGCCGATGGTCGTGCCGATCGGATCGCCGGTGCGGATCGTGTCGTTCCCTGCGCCGCCGTCGACCCAATCGTAGCCTGACCGGCCGTCATAATGGTCATCGCCGCCCAACAGGCTGATCCGGTCGTCGCCATTGAATCCCGTGAAGCTGTCAGCGCCTTCGGTCGGCACCGCAAGATACTGGACCCACTTGTCGCCGAGGAAATCGGTTGGGACGAGCTTGGTGTTGACGACGACCTGAACGGCCGGGCCGTTCACTGGCGAACTGTGGGAGAAGTAGAAGCTCAGAGTATAGGTGCCATTGCCATTCGCGACCTGGACGATCTGTCCGGCCTCGTTGTTCGCCGCTGCCTCACTGAACGCACCATCGACCAGCTGCCATCCGAGATTTTGGAACCTGCCCATGCGAGAGCTCCAGACGTCGATTTTGTCGCCCTCGGCACGGTTGAAGTCCGTGATCGTATCCACATCGCCTGCATTGTTGAGCCAGCTTACACTGAACGTGTCCGCCCCCGTGCCGCCGGTCAGGACATCGGAGCCCCAAAACCCTACCAGACCGTCGTTACCAGCGCCGCCGATCAGGTTATCGTCGCCGTAACCGCCGTTGATGACGTCATCGCCACCCAGGCCGTCGTATCGATCGTTGCCGCCGAGCAGGAGAACCGTGTCATTCCCCGACGTACCGGTAAGATTGTCATCTCCCTCCGTCGGCGCGGCCGGCACGACGATCCCGAGAAACGCGGACGAATAGGTGACCAGGCCCTTGAACTCGACCTGGAAGACCGGCGTGCTCGATCCCTGGTAATAGCTGAGCAGCGACCGGTTGGCCGCTGCATCGTAGGTAAAGACCGCCTGGAGTGACCCGGAGAGCGCATCATATGACGATTGGAGGGCCGCTGTCCCGAGCGCCCGCAGGTCCACGGTGTCGCCCTCAGCCGCATTGAAGTCGGCGATATGGTCGATCTGGCTGCCGCTCGAATCCTTGAAGGACAGGTATTTGAAGCTGTCCGCGCCCTTTCCTCCGGTCAGGACATCGGCCCCACCAAGTCCGATCAAGACGTCGCTGCCCTGCCCGCCCTTCAGCTTTTCGTTCTGCCAGCCGCCGATCAGCGTATCGCCAGCCTTGGTGCCCTTCATGGCAAGCGGTTTCTGAACGGCAAGCTTAAGCATCGTGCGGTCCCTTCCCTGTATCACGCACAGGAAGGGCAAGGTGGTGACCTGCTACCTACGCGCAACAACCAATTCCGAGCCGCCCCGACATGGACGCGGGCTGCCCCGCCACCGTCCGATTGGTCCGACTCGCCAAGATGGTGCGCCGCTTGGCCGCGTGAGTCCATTAAGTGACAAGTAATTATTTCGTTAACAGGGATTCGGCTTCTGCGCACAACTGCACGGTGGAGAGCGGAGAAGCGCTCCCTTGTCCGCCTCGTGTGCAACGGTCCGATCGACGTTCCGCGCCTTCTCCGGCTGGTCTGCGCCGCGGCAACGGTCCATGTTGGGGGACAGCCAAGCGAGCCGGTCGCTCAACAGAGGAACTATGGCGCATGAAACTCTCTGCCCAGGTCAGCTGCACCCTCCTCTCCATGGCCGTGCTTCTCTCCGGCTGCCGCCCCTACGGCTGTGACACCGACCAGTGCGTCCGCGAAGCACCCTTCGTCCGCTCGAAACATTGCTACGCCGCCTACCAGGCCGCCGTGCATGTGCTGCGCGATCCGCGCACCCGCACCCAAATCAAGGCACGCGAAGGCGTGATGGAGAGCCAGGCGTTGCACAACCTGAATGCGGCCCTGAGTGGAGGCCGTGAACTCGGCCTGGATCGCAGCCTCATCTACGGCGAGCTGGAACGCGAACGCGTGGCCTACCTGCGTCCGTTCGCCACGCCGGCCGCGACACCGGCTCGATATTCCAGCTTGGTCGACGACGTGAACAATTGTGAAACCGGCGAAGACCTCTGAGCGCTTCGGGATCGATACCCTGGACAACACCGGAACGGCCGCGCAGAGACCCTGTCCTTCAGCGCGCTCAGGTCAGCCTCAGACGCAAGCGCGCAGCGCCTCGAAACAGCGTTCGTCCAGCGCATGCCCGACCTGCGCAGCCATGATTCCCAGGGCCTCGCGGGTGGCGAGATTCCTCCGGTACGGCCGGTCGGAGGTCAGCGCGTCGTAGAAATCGCACACGGTGATGACTCGCGTTTCCAATGTGATCTGCGACTGCGCGAGGCCGAGCGGATAGCCGGCGCCGTCCAGCCGTTCGTGGTGCGCCGCCGCGACCGGCGCCAGGTCGGTCAGCGCCCCGATCCGGCCGAGGATCGCCTGCGTGTGCACCGCATGGTCGCGCATCTCGCTCCACTCGCGGTCGTCCAGGCCGCCCGGCTTATCGAGGATCTTGTTCGATACGCCGAGCTTACCGATGTCGTGCAGCAGTGCGGCCCGGCGCAGCCAGCGGATCCGGCCAGCCGGAACCCCGACCGATGAGCCGAGCGTCGCCGCCAAGTCTGCGACCCGGCGAGAATGGCCGGCGGTGTACGGGCTCTTGGCATCGACCACTTGGCCGAAGGCGGCGGCGATGGAATCGAGATAGTCCTCGTCGACCGGCAAGCTGACGGCCGGCGCGTCGGACGCCACTCGTTGCTCGACGAGCGGAGATTCGAGCGTTTCCCAAAACCCCGGCTGCGCGACGCAGCGCTTGAACAGGCGGACCAGTTCGGGGTCCAGCCAGCTTGCCGCCCGCCGGCGGACCTCCTCCACCGCGGCGGTCCGCCCCGCATGGCGGTGGAACACGTCGGCCACCTGCGCCAGCAGGGCAATCCGCGACGGAAGCGGGATTGTGGCTTCCATCAGCCCGTCCGGCCGCCCCGACCCGTCCCAATGCTCGTCCAAGTGGTAGATGCCTTCGCACACCGCTTCCGAAAAGCGCAGGGTGCGGGCGATCTCCGATCCGCGGGTGCACCGCGCGGTGATCAGCTCCTGGGCGATCTCCCCGCCGTTTCGCAGGATGTGGGCGATCGCCTTGGCCCGCTGTGGAAAGGAAGCCTCCGCGGCCGTGCGTGAGAATACGAAGTGCAGGGTTGCCGCCAGCCCGGTTCCGACCGTCTTGTACCCCTGTTTGAAAGCGCGATCGTCCGCATCGTACAACTCGCAGATGCGTGCGGAATTGCTGCTGCAGCCCAGGTCCTTGAGCAACAGCATGTAGTGGAGGTCGTGCCGCTCGCACTCCGCCAGGCCGAGCATGCGGCCCAGGCGCGTGCCGATCCAGCAAGCGCGGATGCAGTGGCCGGCCGGCTGGCCCTCAGTGATGTCGAGCGCGTAGCTGAACGCCCCGATGACTTCGGGCAGGCTGACGACGCCGGCCTGCGCAGCCTCAATCCTCTGATGCAGCAACGCGGTTCCCCTTTCTTGCCGGCTAACCGAGCAACCCTGCGGACTGTTGAACGATCGTGGTTGACTTGCCGCGCTGCGCAAGGAACCCCGCCCCGCCACGAGCGCTGACTCGGACGAACCCTCCTGAGGAGAACTCCCCATGCCCTCCGCCGTCATCTACCGCATGATCCTGCCCGAGCACGAATGCCCCTTCGGCCGCCGCGCCAAGGACCTGCTCGACGACAACAATTTCGAGGTGGAGGAGCACATCCTCGCCAGCCGCGACGAGGTGGAGGCGTTCAAGGAAGAGCATGGCGTCTCGACCACCCCGCTGATCTGGGTCGACGGCAAGCTGATCGGCGGCTCCAGCGATCTCGAGAAGTTCATGACCGCCCACGCCTAAGCCTTCGGAAAATCGCGACGCTGCCGATCTGCGCGGCGTCGCACTTCCTGAACGCAAGCCAACAGTTACGCCCGCGACTCATTGGGAACGTCCCCGCACTCTCCCCGTTGGGACTGCAAGTAAAGTCAACAACAAAATGAGACGCGAAATGAACAAGCTAGCGATTGCGCTGGCGGCGTCGGGCTTGTTTGCCCTGTCGGTCCCCGCCGCTGCCCTGGCCTCCGAAGAGTCCGCCGAAGCCCGCATCCAGGCGACCAGCGCTGCCGACACCGCCCGCTGGGACATGTTGGAGGCGTTCGGCCCCAAGGCGCTGGCGCCGGGCCAGTACGTCTGGGCCGACGACCTCGGCGAGGGTCCGGCCAAGGTGGTCGTCAGCCTCGGCGAGCAGATGGCCTACGTCTACCGCGGCGACCGGCTGGTCGGAATGACCACCATCTCAAGCGGCAAGGAAGGCAAGGACACGCCGACCGGCATCTTCAGCGTGCTGGAAAAGCAGCCCATGCACCGCAGCAGGAAGTATGACGATGCGCCCATGCCGTTCATGCAGCGCATCGACGATTACGGCATTGCGCTCCACGCCGGTCACAACCCGGGCGAGCCGGCCAGCCACGGCTGCATCCGGCTACCGAGCGCCTTTGCCGCCAAGCTCTACAAGCTCACCGACGTCGGGACCCCGGTCCTGATCGGCGCCTAGCGCTCGCGACTTCCCACCGGCGGCGTCCTCCCCTGCGCCGTCGCACCTGCCGGCGCCGCGCACCCCCTGTCGCGGCGCCGGCTCTCTTTTTGCCCTAACCGATGCTGCGCCGCTTGACGGCGGACGCAAACCGCGATGCAATCCGTCGCATGTCCGACCGACCCCTTTTCAGCGCCAGCCGCGAGCACCTCCAGCAGGCCCGCGAAGGCTATCTTCAACACCTAGCGTTTGCGCTGCTCGTGTCGGCCTTGCTGCTGTCGGCAGCGCTCGCCTGCCTGATCCATGCGCTGGTGCCCGGCGTTTGCCGCACCTCGGCGAGCCGGATCGTGTCCCTGCTGACGGAGTTGTTCCGCGACCGCGAGCGGCTCCGTCCGACCGCGCGCAGCGGGTCGGGCGCGCTCGTCCTGACGGCGCTGCTGCTGCTGTCAGTGCCGCCGCTGCTGCTGATGCTGCGCGGCGGCGGCAACGTGCTGATGATCCCGCTCGGCCTGCTCTGTCTCGGGGTACCGGTCACCTACCTCCGCACCAATCCGGACCTTGAGCCGGTCGACTAGACCTTCACGTCGTCCATGGTGGTGAGCTTGACCTTGGGCAGACCGTCCTTGTCGATCTTCGCCATCAGCTCCGACCGGCGCTTGTCCAGTTCGTCGCCGAGCGCATCCATGTCGACGCCATGGCGCTTGGCCTGGCTGAAGATGCCGTGCAGCCAGCCTTCCTCTTCCTTGATGTGGTGCTCCAACTCTTCCTGCAGCACCTTGACCTTGCCGTCGTAATATTCGTCGTCCGGCCCGCCATGGGCGATCTCCGCCACCAGGACCTTGGCGGCGTCATGCTCGACATAGGCCTCCTTGAGGTCGGCCTCCTCCACCTTGCCTTCGCAGGCCGGGTAGAAGATCTCCTCCTCGATCTGGCTGTGGACGATGATCTCGGCGCAGATCTGCTCGGCCAGCTTCTTCTTGGCGCCATTGCCCTTGGCACTTTGGAAGTCCTTGAACAGGCCTTCGAGCTTGCGGTGGTCTTCTTTCAATAGCGTGATGGCGTCGGGCATGGTGCTCTCCAGTACGATTGCCCGATGAAACCGGCGCGCCCGAACAGTTGTTCCGCCTGCGAAGTAGTCACGGAACTGACACAAAGGGAGCCGGATGCGCGGATTGGGTTACTTCATCTCGATCATGAGCGTGGTTCTGCTGGGCCTCGTCGCCTGGCCCAAGCCCGAAGACCCCGACTGGCATTTGCCCGCCCTTCTGTTGGGCATGGCGGCGTCGATCGGCGGCATGCTGCTGCGCTGGCTTGCCAGCCGCAAGCAGCTGCAAGAACTGCATACGGTGGAGCGAGAGACCGGGCTACGTTAGCGGCCGCGGGCCGGTCCGCCGCCGGAGCCCGCCTGGGCAACCTCCGTCGTGGGCTGCTCCTCCGGCTGCTCGGCCGGCGCGGTCGGGACCTTGCCGGGCACCTTGTTCAACTCCAGCCAGTCGCGAAACGGCAGGTGATAGAGCATGTCCATTACCTCGAATTCCAGCCCGCCGGGCTGGTTGGTGTTGCTGTTCCACAGAGCGACCACGCCGCTCTTCAGCTGCGGATCGAACAGGATCAGCGACCGGTAGCCGTTCACCCCACCCCGATGGCCGACGATCGTGTGGCCGGCGTAATTGTACGTCCGCCAGCCGAGCCCATAATAAGCGTCCCCGACCCGCTCCAGGAACTTGCGCAGCCGCGCCCGTTCACTCGGCGTCCGGACCAGCGGCTGGTGGATGGTGGCCAGCACCTTGGGCGACAGTACGCCCGGCATGCCGCCGGCCTGGGCGATCAGCCACAGCGCCATGTCCTTGATGTTGCTGTTGACCCCGCCCGCCGCCGGCACGTCATAATAGGGTTGCGTCACCTCCAGCGGCCGCCGGCCGGCGCTGTGCGGCCGCGCCCAGCTGCGCGCGGTCATCAGCCCGTCGCGCGTCATGGTCGCCGAGGTCATGCCGATCGGCCCAAACAGCTGCTCGCGCACCGTGTCCTGGTAGGTCTTGCCGGTCGCCTTGGCGACGATGTCGCTGGCGCCGTCATAAGCCACGTTCTGGTAGCTCCAGCAGGTTCCGGGCACACAGCCCAGGCCCACGGTGGCCAGTTGCGCCTTCAGCAGCGGCACCGGCTGGCCTTCCTCCAGCTTGTTGTCGAACGCATGCTTGGGCAGGCCCGACCGGTGGCTCAAGAGGTCGCGCACGGTCACCCGATACTCGCCGCCGTTCGGCAGCTTCAGCCCCGGCGCATAGTTCACGAGCGGCCCGTTCAGGTCGACCTTGCCCTGCTCGGCAAGCTTGGCAACCATGGTGCCGGCGACGCCCTTGCTGACGGATGCCCACCGGAACACGGTTTCCGGCGTGACCTTGTCGCCCGACCCGGCCACCGTCTCGCCATAGCCGTTTAGGTAGGTGATGCGCCCATTCTCGACGATGCCCACCGCAACGCCGACCACACTTGGCTTCTCCACCAGGCGCTTCAGCCGCTCGTCCATCTGGGCGTAGTTGACGTCGCGGCGCGCCGTGGGCGTGACCTTGGCAAGTGCCAGGTTCGCGGCTGCGATCGGCGCGCCGGCACCTCCCGCGGAACCGCCCTGCGGTCCAACGACGCGGACACTGGCCAGCGCGGCGCCAACCAGCAGCACCGCCCCCGCGCCAAATAGCGTGGCTTTCTTCAGCTTACCGTCCTCCCCGGATCGCTGCTGTGGCGTCCTGCGGGCTTAGTCTCAACGGGCCCCTCGCCCGGCTGCGCCAAAGCGATAGGTTGCAGCGACGAACGCACCGGCGCTGGAAAAGCTCGCGCGGCTCGCCTATCGCTCGCGCCCATGCAGTTCCTGCGCACTCTGTTCTGGGTGGTCGTGGCGGTGTTCCTCGCCATCATGGCCAGGAACAACTGGTCGGACGTGACCCTCAACCTGTGGGGCAGCCTGCAGCTTGATATCAAGATCCCGCTGCTGATCGCCATCGCCTTCCTGCTCGGCTTGCTGCCCACCCTGATCATTCTGCGAGGCCGTATCTGGACGCTGAAGCGGCGGCTGGCCGTCCAGGCGCACCAGACCGAGGTGGTCGCCAATCCGCCGGCGGTGCACCCGGCCGACACGGCGCCGTTCGTCCCATGACCAATCCCGTCTTCGTCGCCATCGACACGCCCGACCTGTCGCGCGCCCAGCGGCTGTCCTCGGCCGTCCGGTCCCATGTTGGCGGGATCAAGCTGGGGCTCGAGTTCTTCGCCTCGCACGGGCCCAGTGGTATCCGCGGCCTCGCCTGCGAAGGCCTGCCGGTGTTCCTGGACCTCAAGCTGCACGACATTCCCAACACGGTGGGCAAGGCGGTGGCGGCGCTCGCGCCCCTCAAGCCCGCCGTGCTGACGGTCCATGCCGCGGGTGGCGAGGCAATGCTCGCCGCGGCCAAGTCCGCCGCTCCGGCTGGCACGAAGGTGGTGGCCGTTACCGTGCTTACCAGCCTGGACGAGACGGATCTGACGGACATCGGCATCGGCGGCACCGCCGAAGCGCAGGTTACCCGCCTGGCCGACCTGGCCCGCCGCGCCGGGTGCGACGGCATTGTCTGCTCGGGCGCGGAGGTGGCCGCGGCCAAAGCCGCCTGGCCCCTTGGTTACTTCGTCGTGCCCGGAGTTCGGCCGGCCGGCAGCGACACCGGCGACCAGAAACGCGTGATGACCCCGGCCGAGGCCCTCGCCGCCGGCGCCTCCATGCTGGTCATCGGCCGCCCGATCACCGACGCGCCAAGCCCGGCCGAGGCCGCCCGGGCGATCGCGGCTTCCCTCTAGAGCGCTGCGGCGCTAGGCGCTCTCCTCCCGACCCCACACGGAACCCACCCGAATGAGCTGGCTGACCCGAGTCCGCAACAGCATCACCTTCTTGCCTAAGCGGCAGGTGGCCGAGAACCTCTGGCACAAGTGCAAGAAGTGCGACTCCATGGTGTTCCTGAAGGAGTGGGAGGACAACCTCTTCGTCTGCCCGCGCTGCGACCACCACGACCGCATCCGCGCCCACCAGCGCTTCGCCATCCTGTTCGACGACGGCAAGTATGACGAACTGCCGGCCCCGGAGGCGCGCGAGGACCCGCTCAAGTTCCGCGACACTAAGCGCTACGTGGACCGCCTGAAAGCCGCCCGCACCGCCACCGACGAGCGCGACGCGCTGATCAACGCCCGCGGCCAGGTCGAGGGCCATACGGCGGTTGTCGGCGTGCAGGACTTCGCCTTCATGGGCGGCTCGATGGGCGTGGCGGTCGGCTCGGCCTTCGTCGCCGGGGTGCAGGCGGCGATCGCGGCGCGCGCGCCGTACGTCATCTTCACCGCGGCCGGCGGCGCCCGCATGCAGGAAGGCATCCTCAGCCTGATGCAGATGCCGCGCACCACGGTGGCCCTGGCCGAGCTCAAGGAAGCCGGCCTGCCCTATATCGTCGTGCTGACCGACCCGACCACGGGCGGCGTGACCGCCAGCTACGCCATGCTCGGCGACGTCCAGCTGGCCGAACCCGGCGCCCTGATCGGCTTCGCCGGCCAGCGCGTCATCGAGCAGACCATTCGCGAGAAGCTGCCGGACGGCTTCCAGCGCGCCGAATATCTGCGCGACCACGGCATGGTCGACCTAGTCGTTACCCGCGGCGACCTCCGCGCCACCCTCGGCAAGCTGATCGCCTATCTCGCGCCGGAGAGCGAGGCCGAGGCCGCCTGATGGCCGACGGCGCCCGCTCGGACCATCCGGGCGTCCAGGCGCAGCTCGACCGGCTGGCCGCGCTCAGCCCCGGCGGCGACCGCCTAGGACTGGAGCGGATCACCGCGCTGCTCGAGCGGCTCGACCGCCCGCAGGACCGGCTCCCGCCCGTGCTCCATGTCGCCGGCACCAACGGCAAGGGCTCGACCTGCGCCTTTCTCCGCACCGCGCTCGAAGCCGCCGGCTACCGAGTCCACGCCTTCACCTCCCCGCATCTGGTCCGCTTCAACGAGCGCATCCGCCTGGCCGGCACCCTGGTGAGCGACGACCTTCTCGCCGCGCTGCTCGCCGAAGTGCTCGACGCCAGCACCGACATCGGGCCGAGCTTCTTCGAAGCCACCGCCGCCGCCGCTTTTCTCGCGTTCGCCCGCACCCCCGCCGATGCGCTGGTGCTGGAGGTCGGCATGGGCGGCCGGCTCGACGCTACCAACGTGGTCGAACGCCCGCTGGTTACCGGCATCGCGGCGCTGGGCTTCGATCACCAGCAATGGCTGGGCGAGCAGCTGGCCGACATCGCCGCCGAGAAAGCCGCCATTGCCAAGCCCGGCGTGCCCCTCGTCACCCTCGCCTACCCGCCCGCCGCGACCGCCCGCGTCGCGGAAGTCGCCGCTGCAGCCGGCGCCTCGCTCGCCGCGCAAGGCCCGGCCTGGGACCTGTGGCCCCATCCCGACCAACTCCATTATCGCGACTGCGCCGGCGACCTCCACCTGCCCCGCCCGGCCCTCCCGGGCGCGCACCAGTTCGACAATGCCGGCCTCGCGGTGGCCATGCTCCGCCACCAGTCGCGACTGGCCGTCCCGCCCGCCGCCCTCGAAGCGGCCATGACCGGCACCAGCTGGCCCGCCCGCCTGCAGAAGCTCCGTCCCGGTCCGCTGGTCGGCGACCGCGACGTGTGGCTCGACGGTGGCCACAATGCCCAGGCCGCCGAAGCGCTGGCCGAAGCCATCGTCGACCTCGCGCCCGGCTCGCTGCACCTGATCGCCGGCATCCTCACCACCAAGGACGCGCGCAGCCTGCTCGCCCCCTTCCGCGGCGTCGCGACCGAGGTCCACGCCGTGCATTTCGACCACGAACTCGCCAGCGACGCCCAGGCCCTGGCGCACATGGCGGAAGACCTCGGCCTCACCGCCACTGCCCACGCCACGGTCGCCGACGCCCTCGCCGTCATCCCCGCCGGCGCCCCGATCCTGATCGCCGGTTCGCTCTATCTCGCCGGCGAAGTGCTCGCGCTCAACGACGAAGCGCCGTCCTGACCCTCGTCGGCCCGAGCGTCGCCATCCCCGACCACGCCCGCCGAGCCCATCGAACTGTCGATCAGCCCCATCCGCATCATCAGCCAGAACAGCAGGATGCCCGGCACCGCCGCGGCGGTCGTCATCAGGTAGAAGTTCGGATAGCCCATGCGGTCGATCAGCGTGCCGGCGGTGGTGCCGGTCAGGAACCGTCCGACAATGCTCGCCCCGGCCGAGATCAGCGCATATTGGGCGGCAGTGAAGCGCAGGTCGCACAGCGCCGAGAAGTAGGCCACCACGCACACGCCGCCGATGCCGCTGGCGGTATTCTCGAACCCGATCGCCGCC
>Ga0210040_10002385_pt1 | contig 26596 bp, 15 predicted proteins | sample CryGeyCG12114_NA_FD_185462 | JGI IMG/M metagenome (GOLD analysis project Ga0210040, IMG submission 185462) | Groundwater microbial communities from aquifer - Crystal Geyser CG19_WC_8/21/14_NA (SPAdes) (version 2) | ecosystem: Environmental > Aquatic > Deep subsurface > Groundwater | place: USA... | reverse complement strand
AAACGGCGCATTGATCTTTAACCTCGTTCCAAACAGAGTGTGTTAACACAAATTCCAACTTGCGTTTTCAGGTGATTTTCCATTTAACATGTAGAGCATAGGGCGCTCCCGTTTCTACAATTATAAGCCTCGCCTTCGCAGGCTTCGTAATAAAGTAAAAGTTTTCCTTGATTCATTGCTTGTGAAATTATGATAACCCCTGTGAAGTAATAAAATTCTCCAAGAGATGGTGCTTTGCACTTGATCTCAAATATATAGCAATTTTTACTGTCTCCTTTCTAGGGCAACCTGATCCACGGCCAGAATGTCAAGAAAAAACCACCCCTGCTCCGACAACGAAGAAACCACGTTGCTATCCAGGTTAGAACCCATATGCATTTATGAAAACCTTCATATTTAGTCTGAAATTCATAATCCCTTCCATTTTGCATAAACAAATAGGAAGTCCTGATCCCCAATGTCCAACAACTACTACTCGTAAACCGGTCGTCCGAACTACACCAAGACCAACGACTACACGGCGTCCTACGACTACCCGCAGACCCACCACAACTAGAAAAGCTACTACTTCCAGGCCAATTTCTTCAACACAGGCCGTAACAGCCAAACAAGTTCTTTGTTATCCTGGTAAAACACGTAATGGTGAAACTTAAACAAAGCAATTACGAATTAAAATTCAAAAATTTATATTGAACCAACAGGTCAACCGGATCCTAGACCAGAGTGCCAACCAAAAACGACTCTTGCACCGACCACACAAAGACCAGTTCCTACTACCACTCAATTCCGTTGCTCTCCAGGTATTCATTCCATACGTTGAGAAACAAACTCTAATTTTTTTCCTTAAGTATAGGAAAGAAATTCAAAAATATGTGTCATGCTTTGCAGGTAGTAAAGATCCAAGGTGCCCTCAGCCTACCACAAGGAGACCCCGTCCTACAACTACCCGAAGACCAACCACTACAAGGAGGCCAGCGCCCACTACAACACAATTTTCCTGTTATCCAGGTATAATACTAGCCGGAAAAAAATTAGTGAACTTTTACCAAATTCAATATAATTTACAGGTAGCAAAGATCGAAGATGTCCTCAATCAACTACTACCCGGAGACCAACTACTATCCGGAGACCAACTACTACAAGGAGGCCAGCGCCCACCACAACACAATTTTCTTGCTATCCAGGTAAAATATACAATGAATAAGCAAAGGAAAGATGTCCTTTTGTCAATTTATTAAATGTTTACTTTATTTGCAGGGAGCAAAGATCGAAGATGCCCTCGACCAACAACAACTCCACGAACTACCCGTAGACCTGTAACTACTCCTAGGCCAAGAATACCGACCACAAAGAAACCGGTGCTTTGCTATCCAGGTTAGTTATCATACGCTTCTGCCAATGATTGCTAATTTGATTTCACATAATGTGTATTTATCTATCTACATACATGTACAATTCGTAAAAAAAATATACGAGACCATCTTTACCCAAACACATATAGGACAACCTGATCCTCGTCCAGAATGCCAACAACAATCCACGCGTGTACCAGCAACTACTAGAGCACCTCGTCCGACTACTACTAGAAAACCCAGACCAACAACTACCAGACGACCTGAGACAACACCCAGACCAACAACTACCGGACGTCCGGTCACTACTAAAAAACCAGTTCTCTGTTATCCAGGTGAGTTATATATAGTACCGATAAGATTTTTCTAATCTATTGTAAAGCTTACTGTACAGTCTATAACACCATATATGGAGTGTTAGAGTTATGAAATAATTTTTAGACCTAGAAACCGTGAACTTAATGCGTTGCAGGTCAACCAGATCCAAGGCCAGAATGTCAGCCAGCTACAACCCGAGCTCCTACTACCGCCCGAGCACGTGTGACCACCACTCGAAGACCAACTACAACTCGAAGAACTACAACTCAAAGGCCAACTACTACTCGAAGAACTACAACTCAAAGGCCAACTACTTCTCGAAGAACTACAACTCAAAGGCCAACTACTACTCGAAGAACTACAACTCAAAGGCCAACTACTACTCGAAGAACTACAACTCAAAGGCCAACTACTACTCGAAGAACTACAACTCAAAGGCCAACTACTACTCGAAGGACTACAACTCAAAGGCCAACTACAACTAAAAAGCCTGTTCTTTGCTATCCTGGTTAGATTTTGAAACTAATTGGGTTTATATTGCTTTAAAATAATCCTACCCTGTGGTCTTGAAGATTTACAGCCCTGTGTCATTATTAAAAATATCAAAGAGTGTTAGCTTTCAGCTATTCAAAGGGTGTGTTTTGTCTAGTGTAATATCCGTTTTTGTAAAACATAGGGCAACCTGATCCAAGGCCAGAATGTCAAGAAAAAACGACAGTACCAACTAGAAAGAAACCGAACTGTTATCCAGGTTACTTTTATTCATAATCATTACTGTTAATTAATTTAATATGATGCATCGATGCATGTTGATAAAACGGAATAGGAAATTAACACTTAAACTCTTTTTACCCCAGGGAGCCGTGATCCAGCATGTCCACAACCAACAACGACTAGACCCCGTCCAACTACCTCAAGGCGTCCTACAACTACACGGCGACCAACTACTACTCGGCGTCCTATTACTACTACCTCAAAAAAAGTTTTGTGTTATCCTGGTATGAAAACTACTCACCCAACATAAATACGGAACAGCCATACAGAAAAGAATGAGACTAATAAAGACGCCCTTTTGCTTTGTTAAACTTAGGCCAGCCAGACCCTAGACCAGAGTGCCAACCAAAAACGACTCCTGCACCGACCACTCAAAGACCAGTTCCTACTACCACTCAATTCCGTTGCTATCCAGGTATTCATTCCAATTCCAATGTTGAGAAACGAACTATAATTTTTGCTGTTATGTAAATAGGACTGGGACAGAAATGCTAAAATATGTATGATGGTTTGCAGGAAGTAAAGATCCAAGGTGCCCGCAGGCTTCCACAAGGAGACCCCGTCCTACAACCACCAGAAGACCAACTACAACAAGGAGGCCAGCGCCCACTACAACACAATTTTCCTGTTATCCAGGTAGATTACCGTATGAGTCGTAAAAACTAAATTTTATAAGTTTGTTGCTTGGCAGTTTATATTAGTTATCTGATTTTTAGGGAGTAACGATCCAAGATGCCCTCAGCCGACAAGGAGACCAGCTCCCACTACAACTCAGTTCTCTTGCTATCCAGGTAATGTAAAAAAGTAGGAGACAAATATTGCGAGCATTGATGTTATTATAGCCAATACATTTACAATTTACAGGAAGCAGAGATCCAAGATGTTCTCAACCAACTACAACTAGGCGTCCACAGACCACAAGAAGACCTGCAACGACTCGTATTCCAAGAATTACGACCACAAAAAAACCAGTCCTTTGCTACCCAGGTGGGCTAGTTGTAAAATGCAAGGGGAAAGTTTGTAAGAAAGTACTGAAAAAAATTTATGACTTTTAGGTCAGCCTGATCCTCGTCCGGAGTGTCAGCCAAAAACAACACGAGCACCAACTACAAGGGCACCGCGTCCAACTACGACTCCAAGACCTAGACCAACAACCTCTCGGAGGCCAACAACTACGAGAAGACCAGCTACGACTCCTCGGCCGAGGACCCAAAGACCCACCACAGAGAAATCTGTCCTATGCTATCCTGGTATACAAACCAATATATTGATTATTATGTAAAAGCGTATATAGTGAAATCTCAAATTCATTTCATGCTAAAATTTGTGCAAATTAGGGCAACCGGATCCAAGACCAGAATGTAATCCCGTCACAAAAACGACTCCAACACCCACTACAACTAGACTTAACTGTTATCCTGGTAATGTTCAAATTATATTTTGATTAAAATAGGTTTTATCAATTTTCCAAAATTATGTTACCTTCATAACAGAAGTGTTTCAACAAATAGCCATCATTCAACGAGCATAAAAACTCGTTTAAACTGACAATTATTTCACATGATACTGTTTTTTTCTAATATAGGGAGTCTTGATCCTCGCTGTCCAAAAACGACTGTGAGACCAACAACTGTACTACCAACTACTGCCAGACCTCCATTGTGTTATCCAGGTAATTTTTTCCTCCATCATCAGTAATTGAATCATTTTGATCTGTGATCGTTTAGCTGCCTGATATTTTTGAAATGATAGGAAGCTTCGACACTAGATGTCCTCAAACTACATTTGCACCTACAACTACACGTCCTTCTGTAACTACACGCCCTACTACGAAAAAAGTGCTCTGCTATCCTGGTATAGTTACATTACTTTGTAAAGCTCTAAATTTGAACGTATGACGCCTTCAAACTGTCTAATTAAATAACCATAATTTTTCGATTGCCGTAGGTCAAATTGACCCTAGACCAGAATGTCGTATGACAACTGCTGCTTCTCCGACAACCACCAGAAAGCCAAGCTGTTACCCTGGAAGCACAGATCCAAGATGTCCCACAACGACAAGGGCTACCAGACCTCCAACTACCCGAACTACTGTGCGGCCCACTCAAAGACCGACTACAAAGAAGCCAGTTTTGTGCTACCCAGGTTTGTCAAATGATCAAAAAGTTTAGATGACAAGAAATCAACAAACTAGTTATATCGGCTTTTCAACTCGCTTTATTGTGTGAAATTAGTGTTTGTTTAGTAAGGCTGCATGTTATATTCTGGATTGCAATTATGATTTATTTGCAGGGCAACGAGATCCAAGACCTGAGTGTCAGGAAAAGACGACAACAACTAGGGATCCATGTTACCCGGGTATGTTTACATAACTGTGGCTCATTGAACTTTCGTTGTTGCTGGAATAGCAAGTTAATTGAATTCTACTGTCATTACTGTCATAATAGGAAGTAGAGATCCAAGGTGTCCCCAAGAGCCGATTACAACTAGAAGGGTAACTACTACTACTGCTCGACCAGAAACGACTACTAGAAAAGTGTTGTGCTATCCAGGTACGGAATGTTGTATGTGTTCAAATTACTTCAATTGCAAACAACATGGTTGTAAACTAGGGCTTCATTTTCGTAGGACAACCGGATCCAAGACCAGAGTGTCAACAGCAAACAAATGCCCCAACAACTAGAAGACCGACTGTGACTACAACTAGAGGGCCGAACTGCTATCCAGGTATGATATGTAGCTAAATATCATGTAGAATTCACTTAATTTATATTTTTCGGGATGTTGAGATTTTATTCGTCATGGATTCACGAAATGCGAATACGAGGAGTGAAGAAAACAATTACTCGTACTAACTTTAAGTTGTGGGCTCTATGTTGCTCAAAATACAGCGATTACGTAGCGTTACGAATGAAACTATTAATCAGGAGCAGCTGCACACGAGTGCCCACTTATTCAAATAAATCCGAGAAAAAAAGCGGTGTATGCATTATGCTAGTTAGCGATGGGTTCTATTTGTATTAGTGTATCGTTTCGAAAAATCCCGAAGTCCCTATAATGTAGTTTTTCGTAACCGGGGGAATTGTTTTGTTTTGTTAAATAGGAAGTAGAGATCCAAGATGTCCGCAACCGACAACCCAAGCTCCAGTACAGACTACGAAGAAAGTCCTATGCTACCCAGGTATAAAATATTTTCGAAAGAAATTTGTAGAGCGCTATTTTGAGAAGTAAAGTATAATTTGTTATGTTTTTAGGAGCAATCGATCCCAGGTGTCCTCCTGTTTGCACCCCTGGGTCCTCTGATATTAGATGCAAATCAAAATGAAAAGATGAAGCTTAAAAACTCTGTGTTATATTTTATTATCGTGTGATGTGTAACGTTACTTTTGTACCTTATTTTACAAATGAAAATTCCAAGAAATTAAGAAATGTATGGAATATTAAAACTATTCGATGCATAATTGGCTCTGCCAGTCTACATTAAAAAGTACTATGTACATAACAGTTAGATTGAGCTACGAAAATTGTAAGCACATGTGTGGAAAGAAGTTCTTACTCACTTCAAATAACGACAACTGAGTACTTTTCCTAAACAGAGTAACTACATAATGAATCCAATATTTCTTTGATACAACTGTTTATAACTTCATTTAGTCTCAGTCAGTGAAACTAATGTAGACAAAAAGTGGCATTATGCATCTCCCGCACATTTTCACAAATAATTCCTCTTCAGGATCGCTGACCCTAATTAGGAGATCCCATAATAACAAATAATTTTAAAATCCTACCCCTACGCTACTTCCGTCGGAGTAAACTGAGGGACTGAGTAGCTATTAAAATTAAGCATGAATAAAACGGTCTTGAATGCCCTAAAACTTCAAAGTCACTATACATATCTAGTAGTGAAGTGAGCTTACACTGTTGGCGAGTTTAGTTGTAAAGTCCTGCATAAAACACTACTGCCTTCTTATCATTTTCATTAACAACCTTTCTTCTCAACTCATTCACACAAAGAATGGAATGCTTTCCATGCATGTATGTGTGTCAATACAATTTGCATGAGTCATCCATTTCACATTCAATAGTTTAGTTAATAAAAAGCTTCATTCAGTGCTCACTATCCCTTTCATGGTTGCTACTACTTGACTGCATACATTTTGTCTACATTGAGAAAAAGTAAAGACTTTTTAATAAGTGGTTGGTCGGATTTTTCCCTCGTAGGTTGACATGACATAGAATCCTCCTACGTTGCAATGGTTAAAATATTAACCACACAAAATAAAGTATAATGCAAGAAAAGATTCAACAGGTATACACAAATCTAGGAACTGACTACATAACTTTTATGATAGTTTAGATTTTTCTTTGTTGGTAAAGCTCATTTTGTGAGACCTACTGAAGAAACATGCATAAATAGGCTTTTATGATTAATTTTACAAATAGGCTATTTGTATTAATTTTTCGAATTCATAAGGGCCATCATTAAAGGCTGTGAAAAAGATCAATGGAATGTATAATAATGCTTCAAACACCAATGGCAGAGTTACAGACTGAGTTTCACAGAACTGACTCCTTGACTACAGAATGATTTCAAGCGGTGTACAATGTCGCCAACTTTTTAAAACAGATGAACTTTTCCTCTCCTACGCGTGTCTTGAATCCTTATATTTTCATCGACCTGTCAATTTGAATTCCAAAGTTGTTGTATGAATGAATACAAATGCTGCATATAACATCTGTACAATTAAGAAGCACAAAAGAATTCTGATTGCATCAGTATCTTACATTCAGATTTTCGTTAAACTTCACATAAAAAGTTACATAATTTTGTCTTCATATGTCATATGAACTTAAGTGGAATGATTATTTTAGTTTTATGCATGGTAACTAAAAAACCTATTCTATTCATTTGCATTTTGGAGTTTGCAGTCACAATAATCATAAATGAGACGCTACTAAAAGATTGCACTTTTTTAATCGTCCTAACTAGTCAACGTAATGAGTTCTAATTGTTTGTGTTGCCTGTGCATTTCAATATTTTTTGTTGAGTTCACACACAGCTGGGTATAAACTTCAGCAATAATAATAAAATGAAAAGTGCTGACGGGCCCACTCGTTGTCCTATGCTAATAAGTTGAACGTGCGACAATTGTAAAATAAGGAGAATATATATGTGGAACAAATATACAAAATGTGTGTGGTGTGCACGGGAGGAAGAGAAAAGTAACTGTAGCAGTCGTATTTAGTTACTACCACCTGTCATGTAATAAACATTTTATTACATTTTGAACAACCTTTGATATCATTATGCATACATAGAGTGTAGACTCTCTCAGAGAAGATATACTGCAACTAAGCGATCTTTAAAGGATATATGACAATTTCCCCAGCACAAAGCAAAAGAGCGACTTTTACTCCAAGAAAATTAATTTCAATGGAGGACGCTTATTCATACGAGTATATAAAGTAATGCGTATAGTTTAAAACAACGTGTAACGTTAGTTTAGAAGTCACATGAATAAAACGTATGATTATTATTATTATCTTTTATTTCTAGACAATGATTTTTCCACAGTTAAATAACTTCATGAAAATATACAGATAACCTTTTGGGATCTAATATAAACCTCCAAATACTACTTGTTAGTTTCTTTCTAGATTAGACCAACATACATTTAAATATGATATAGCAAATCTGACAAAAATAATTGTTCTGGATTTCTAATGCAAACTACACCACAAGCTTATGCAGGCAATCTTCGGACAGCAGCTTCTCAAACATGTACAAAAAAGATGGGGAGTGTTATTATTAGTGATTGATATTGGAAAAGTGTGACTGACTGACTATAAGTGAGCCTCTGTGAAGGAGCATAAATGCACACTATCTTGGTGGACACTATCAGCGGGAAAAGGTTAGATGTGTGTGAGTACAATCACAAAGATAAGATCAATTCACTTTCAGACCATAAACATAGGTAGCACAGTTAGCAAACACTATATTGTAGCCTATTGTATATACGGAAAGGTTATTAGAGAGCTCATACATGTGTCGCCAGTTTTCTGCACTCCGTCAAGTATGAAGAAAATGAAGATGCATACATACTACATGATTCCATATCATCATTTCATCCTCGTACGTCAGAGACAGAGCATGCTAAATTTCCTACTAGACTATGGATTCGATTTTTACCTCCATAAATGTACTGCAGTGTGAAATTAAGACTGAATCGGCTATTTATGGGGACGAGGTGTGGTGAATACGTATTAACCATAATACCTATAAGATCGGTTCCCAAAATTGCAAACGATCCAGCATGTAATCTAGAATCACTCACTAACTAGCTATATTACGTATTCGTGCATCATTATAGCCAAGGGAAATGGAAAAATGGAAAATAATTTTAGCAGTGATTGTTACTGTTACCACCCCTATCTATAGCGCAGGACGTAAATGAATGTAAGCTATTATGGATTCATGGTGTCTGAGCTTTCCTTAATTAACTGAGAATACAGAGCACCACCTGCTGAACATGGAAATTAAGAGCTCACTATTAGTGACGGTACTTTAGCATATTCTGAGCGCTCAAATCATATCAATGCTCACTCACTCGGTGTGTGATGAGTGAAGAAAAATTAGACGGTTTAAAATGTAATTATGCTCACCAAAGAGTGCATAGTGTATGTAACACGCATTATTATTATATTTTTAGTCAGTTCATAGTTCTTGCCTGTTCTTAGATTCGCTAATCCTAATCCACTATGAGTTATAGTCTTGGCATTTTTAGCTAGCATGCGATAACATGGGAGAGTCATATGCATTTGTGTGTATTTGACGTATTAGCTGAAAATGCCAAGACTATACTATATGCATGCATTAAGCTCAGCGGAATTGGCATTCAGTTTTAAACTTCCCAAAAGGATTCGTGGGTGCGTAAAAAATTCAACCTTACTGTTATTCAGTTTTACATCTCTTGCTAACTGACTATGGGCATCAACAAATCAACTGAAAGCAACCATCATAGGTAGACAATTGCAAATCCCGGGATGCACTATGAAAATATTTGAAAGTCACAAAGCTTGCAAATCAGAGGGAGCCAAGCAAATCGGAAAACTTTGGGAATCGCAAATTCTTGAACGTATATATGCACCTCCGAGTTAACTAACTAACTGATATGATGGCCACTATGGCAAGCATCGCTATATACAGGTTAGTTAAGGTAAGATTGAAATCACCCAAGTGGAAAACAGGGGATACAACTCAAGAGTTATGATGAACAAACGGAATTACAATACATATGTGCAAGTTATGTGAGGAAACAGCATGTTAGTTAGCAAAAGGTAACAACCCGCCGTCTGGTTTTTATGTAGTTAGTTAGTTGCAGTATACTACTCCATGGCAAAAAAAGAACAAGATGAACCCTAATTAAGTGTCCGTGCACTTGAGCGTATTTAATGTATCCTTTATAGGGAAGATGTTTTTCTGGGTGTGTTGTGTGCGGTGCACTGAACATAGATACAACATGCATGCAATGTGTACACAGTGCAAAACAATAGGGCTGTAAATCCGAATAACATTAGAACTCTGACTGATGAATATCTTTTTTAACTTGTATGATGATAAGTATGGTTCCTAGTCGTATGGATGGATGTATGAGCGCATTTATAAATAAGTGTGGGTAAAGACCATTCACTAGTGGAAAATTTGACGACACGGTTGACACGGTATTATTACAAGCCAGGATTTAACTTAATTTGTTTCACTACTGGCAATGACAGTGACAGCTAAAGATATCAACTTACAACTACAAAATATACTTTGACATGTGAAGATGCATTAAGAATACTTGAATATGCTATCTGGACTCTGACTGACTGAAAAAATGAAAGGATTATGAGAGCCTAAATCCAATTTCTGGAACAAACATACAGTCAAGTCAATAATGTTAACATAAAACGAATCCCTGCAAATATATTTGTTGCCAACTCAAACTTTCACGGTTCTTCGATTCTAAAAAAAAGTGTAAAAGTTATATCTGTACACTTTTAATTTATATTTTCAAGTAAAAACAACACCACAGGCTTTTGAACTGAACACTGTCTGCAGAGACCGTGAAATTCTGAGTTTGTTACACTTTGAAGAAAACAATGCCAACATCAATCATACAAATACTGATATTTAAAATGCATACTCAACTCCTTATTCTTTCAAACTATAAAGCTGCACATAAAACCAATAAGTAAATACTCTTGCAAACTCAATCTGCTATATTCATTACGTTTCATCAAGAGCAGTCCTATGACCCGTGCATAGATACCACAAGTGTTCCGGATTGTGGTAGTAACTAACTACACAAACTCATCTACAAATACGTATTTATACTTACAAATTCATTGAACCGTTTCTAAATTTTAGTATTCTTTTTTGTTGAACATAAAAGCATGAAAATTATCTTCATGCAAGCAACCAATACGCAAAGGATGACTGGAATGCACATTCCCATATTATTACTATTTAGTATATAATATAGGAGGATCCTTGAACCATGAAAGTATCTAAAAGCATCAACATAATGCGTCTTTTCATTTTCTCATTCTCAATTCTAACTAAACTATCGTCTCAGTCAGTCAGTCTGATGTCTTTGAGCGCTCTGGATAATTTGTTATGAACTGAATACTAACAAAATGCAGGACTCTAAAATAGAGTCCTGCATTTTCGTTCCACATAAATAAATAGTACGCATACTCAGATTTCACCTTTTTTGTTTCCCCCTTATCCATTCCTTGGGTTGGGAAGAATACGGAAGGAATTTGAACACCAACCGTCGGAGCAATGTCTTACTCCATAAAAACATATTTCAAATACCCACAATGTCTTATCAGTGTCTCTTTCGATGAAGCAAACAGGTAGTGAGTGGCTGAGTGGGCAGACTTAAAAGTCAATGGCAATAAGCATATGAATTGGTTTTACTAAAAGTAGCATTTCCCAGGAAAACAAAATTTGGTATGCCATTTACTAGGGTTTTTCAAGTAAACTGTTACAAACTTTGGTAAAAACAGTCTGACAAAACAACACGATAGTTAAATTTTCGTGCATTTATTTATTGACGGTCTGTCTAAGGAAATTTATTTATTATCTCAAATAAAAGGATTTGCTGGGTGGTATGTCGCAGACTGAAAACAATTCTTGCTAAAGCGTTAACGTAACAGTAAAAGAAAATGGCGAATAATATTTTCTTTCCCAAGAAATGCATATCACTGCAATCTGACTGACTGTACTTGCTAATATATGACACTATTGATGTTGATAAGTTGATACTGCAGTCATTTGTAGCAATTACTTATACTGCCAACCATAAATACAAAAATCCGTAAGCACTCGTACTCCCATTATGCACGACACTCAGTCAGTCAGAAAATTGTATTGCTGTGGCCGCCATGTTTGACTCTTATAAAATGTAAGGCTAATAGAATCGTTACAGATGAAACGATTAGTTTGATGACAACGAAAGAAAATGATCCGTTTACACAATAATTCGGACCAATTTTGTTGAAACTAATCATAATTTCTAGGACACAAACAGATAAGTATATTAAATTACTGTCGATTAGTATTCTGCAAGGAAGCTTATCGGATGGCCCTTGGATCCGAAGATCCCAATGATTCGAAATCCGATAACGTCATGGGATCCGATCTGAAAGTCCGATAAGAATATTCAATAGCTTAATACAGAGAAAAATATGTGCCAAGTATTGCATCATAGAATCATAGCATTCATGCATACGAAAGAAATACAGCATGGAGGTGGCATTTGCCTATGGGCTCAACAAGGCAGGATTAGAAAAAGTGATTTTTTCCTGGTGTGGACTTTTATTCATACCATGATACAATGCAGAAAATAAAACATTCAGAGATCATTCTGGATGAGTGTGCGATCAGTAGCATAAATATTCGATTATATGATCGGATTATGGATCCGATCAAACATTACTGATCCGATCCAGTAAGCCTCCATCAGAATTACAAAATTCCTGTCTTCAGCCAGATTCAAAAGAAAGTATGACCATATCTCCCAATAATAAACTGTTTTCATCTTACTGCAAATCTAGTGTAAGTGTCTTTTCAAAATTTATACACCATCATTTTGCAAGCTGTCTAGTTCGCAATTAGAATTTTTGTGGGAGTGAAACAAAAGTAGTGCTTATGCAATGGTTTGACGCCGACGCTAATGGGCGCACATCAGTCCGATCCAATCCAAAATATTCGTGGGCATTTTACCTTGGGAACAGACAAAGAACTCATATTCAACCAAAAGGTCGAGTCAGGTTCCGGAAAATGTTTACAACAAATTCCTGTCCGACAGAAGTCAGTACATATTTCACCTGAAAACTCTCATTCTAACAACAACTAACTAGACTCAAAACTACATTCATTCCGTAAATGAGAGATATGGACGTCGAACATTAAATATGTTAGTTAGTTAGCTGGTAGCAGTGTATAGCATGCCGCAGATTGGAGATACAGAACACACGATATTTGATAGGGATCAGCCTACGAGTCCGTTTTGAGCTCTCAGTCAGTCAGTCAGCTCAGCAGTATGTAAGAACATAAAGCAGTAAAAAGGTATAGAGAAGCGGATAACAAGTAAATGGTTAATGCACGTGGATTGCCAGTTCAGTTCTGCTTGTACAACCATACAGAGCGGTTGGAAGTTAAAAGTAGCCGTCGTGTGTTATGTGGTTTGCTGGGCTTATTGAGAAGCCCCTTAGTTTATTCCCATTGTTTATTGAACTGACTCAACTATACTGACCGACAGGATTGTTAAATCTTGAAAGAGGAGCAATTGTTCTTGATTAGCTGAAAAGTGAAGCCCTGTAGCTTATTAGTTTTAGTTAGTTAAGAAGTGAGTTAGGAGTTTGTAAGAAGAATCGGAGGTTTGTTAGGACATTCTGGCGGTTTTGGTGAAAGAAAGTGACCAAAATAAGTAAATATTAGATGTGACAAGCTTTTTGCGGTGTGTAAACTGTTTAGGTTTACTATAAATAGTTTTAGTGGTGTGGAAGTTGTGGAGTTGAAAACGAAAGCAATTTGTTATATTGTTGTAGTTTGCTGACATTTTGTAACAACAAACAAACCCTAGTGTTTCAGAAGCCTCCGGAAGGATTTGAATTCTTGGAATTGAAAACACTAATTAATTTGAACAAAAGTAAAATTGAGGTATTGAGTAGTGTTTATGCTGTTTTAAATGTCAAATATGAAATTTAATTTGGGTTAATTCATGAATAATTTATAATGCTAATCCTGCTTCGCAACCCTCGTATTATCAAATGGTCTATGATATAATAATGCTCGTTTCATTAATTATCTTACAAAGATACCGATATCGATGTGGAAGTGGAGGTAGGCCGTCTGGTTCGGGTTCCAAAGAACAAAATTTATGACGCCCTAAATAAATTTACGTGTCGTAGCTCGTGGCTTCTAGACTTTGTTCCGAGACAAAATACTAATGTTGAGTCGATATGACGCGTGGTTTTGTTTTCGTTGTCTGAAAAGTGGAGAAAAATAACACCAACGAGGATTAACAGTATGGCTGGTGGGAAAATGATTTTCGCAGTGTTCATCTTGTTGGCGTCATTGGATCAAGGTCAGTTTTACGGGTTTATATAATCTATCGGACCGTAGCTGTAGCTGTTGTTTAATTTTAAATGGGATAGGCAAACAGTCTGTGAGGTTCATAATTAGTCGACTCGGTTTTGAATTTTGTTGTTTCATCTCAATAAGAATTTAGAATTCTATTTATTCTTCGTTTCGAATCAGCAGCTGATTCATAATAGTTTGAGAATAGAATTATCGTTATTTGTTATTCCTCGCCTGGTCGTGGATTCCATGTCGATGTCGACCATTTCATTTTGGATCTTCCAATCAAACGTTTTCCTCAATTGATTATTTTGTAGTACGAATCTGTTGATTGTAAATAAACTGAATGCTCTTACCTACAGAATTAAGCGTCCAATTACAGAATTGCATATTAAAGTGTAATTTTGTTAACTATATTACACTGAATGTGTCAAAGTATTTTTTGCTGCTGAAACTCTACATCGCTCTCACTGCATTACGGAGAATTTTCATTCGTATTTTTACCATTGGACTGATGTGCGGGGCTGTGGGGTCTCTTTATAGTAGCTGTAGTAGTGCGTGCACTCCTATCATGTTTTTCTCATGTTATTATGATAAGCTCATTTGCATTTTACCTTATTGTCTAATGTTCAGTTTCGCATCATGCCTCAGTTATGTATAAATGGCCAGTTACGACTTATGCAGTGCACTATACATAATAAGTTAGCCAAGGAAGGATTTAATTTTTTAACAGGCTGAAAATGTTTGTCAGTCTTTTGTTTGTTAGTTATGTCATGTCCATGTGTACGCTAGATTGCAGATAAAGATCTCATTTTTCTCTCATCGCCTCGTTTCTTGTTTTTTTTTCTAAAATCAAAGACATGTTCTGAACACTTGCTTTGCTTGCTTGCTATTTGCTAGTCAGCACAGTTTTTTAAAGGTTATTATTTTGGCTGTTTTCCTGGGACTCTAAAAGCTATGAATTCGTAGTTTTGTAATTAATGTTTTTATGCTACTACTGCTACATAAAATTTACAATTATTCTGGTTCTAGGGGGGTTATTCTAGGATTTGATATGCGATTAACGAACCATAATCTCAATAGTTAATTAAGCGTACACAAATTTTACTCTGTATCTAAAGTCCCGTTCTAGTTCACCATTTTCATGACTATACTATTGGCCACGCCATGGTTTATGGGAGCTAGTCACTAGTCACTGCCAATTATTTAGAATTCAATTTGTTCTGTCATCAAGAACCATGCTTAATCCATTTGGACTGTAAAAAGTCCTAAAGGAAATAAATAGTTGGTCAGTTTATTTACCATGACACAAATAAAAACAAATGGAGAATTCAAAGGAATTCATTCAGCCAAATTGTTCTGCTCCGTGAAGAATTGAAGTCGCCATACCAACCATACCAAAGCAACCAAACTCTGCATTCACTCTAAGTATTTAATACAGAGAAAAGGATATTTAAAATAATAAGAGGCGAGCTGTTTTGGCTTTGATACATTTTATAAAAGTCTTTGTATAGTAACCAATCAACAAATATACCAGGTCAGCCCATACTTGTCATAATTTTATTTCTCAAATCTAAATTGTGGATGCTGGATTCACCTTTGTTTCTGCCTCGTACACACTGCATGTAATTATGGTAATTTAGTTGTTGTCGATATGTGAAAACATAGTGAGCAGAAGATCGAGAATTTGGGTTTGAGAAATACAATTTTCACAAGTATGGGCTGACCTGGTTCATTCGTTGATTGGTTACTATAGACAGACCTTGCCTTTAATATGATTCAACAAACACGTCAACAAATTCGTATCACCAACTATAAACAATCAATGGGAAAAGCTTGACTGGAAGATCCAACCTGGAGATACATTGCTACATACTTGACTGAAATGAAATGAATGAATGTTTGTTGGCTTGGTTTTGACACTTTAATAAGGAATATTTATTATTATTATTGTTATGGCTTATTTAAACGCTATAGATTGATTTATGACAATTATACGATAATGATTATGCATGAGTGAGTAGTTGGCTGGATGTAATGTCGGAATATGAATCTCTGTATCCGTTTTTTGCTTCTAAAATTGGCTATGGATACTGAAATACTCCGCTCTCTCTGTGACGGTGTAAACATTTTATCGTGATCCGGTGATCCAAATTCCCTGCCGCAAGTAAAGACTTTAACTATAGACGACTTCATCCAGTCTAAATTTCAAGAAAAGTTTTCCCAAAATCCCGACTGTTGTGGATAAAGATGGTTCAGCTGAGTCTGTCAATAACTAGGGCGATAACTACCTTACAAAAAATAATAAAAATCTGATTGACATCTTTAACATGTCTGCGTGTTTGGCTGTATGGTCAATTCTTATTAGCGAGTTCGTTTTTACCAAATGGAGTTTGTACTTTTCGTTTATCTACATATATGAGTGTGAGAGTGTTTAACCTAACTGTACGAGTGGATAGAATAATGACGTAAAAGGATTTTTCAAGTGCCTCCTGGAACAGTCATACTCTCTTTCATTTGAACCAGATTAATTTAACAAGTTTAATAACAATACAAGTGGATAGACAAGCGTAAAGGGCTAAAAAGCCGACGTGCTTCCACATAAAATGTTTCCCCCCTTCTTCTTGTTCCCATCAATCACTCACTGTTCTTTTGCTTCCATATTCAGGCTCACTTTACTTACTGCTCGCATGCATGCATGCATGGGTCCATGTGGTTTATTGATGATCTCGAATTTATATCTTCTAAATGTATATATAGATTGATACCTCTCTCACTCTCTTTTTATTGCATACAATAAACAATGAGCTTAACCCGTGCATAAGCTTTTATAGTTTGGTTCCTTATTATTAAATATTCTCAATATTCTGTGTTCAAAGTCTGTGCACTATTTGGATAGTAAAAATCTTTTTGTTATCGGTCGCGTACTTCCACATGGTGGGTTAGAGTGAACTAAAAGTAAATGCATAACAAAGTAGCGCCCAATAAGTCGAAAAAAGGTATAAATTTAGTTTATAGATTCAGTAGACCATCCATCCATATGTTTGCGTATGGTTTATAGCAGAGTTAAGGCATGATAGACAACCTGGCTATTTTTTCAAATCTTACGCACAACTATTTAATCACATGGAGAAGTTGATTGTCAAATGCAGCCAAATGATTTTTTCCGCTCATGCAGAAAGATAATGCAGGCATATATCAATATTGCGTAGCTAGTTAGTTGGTGCATTGGCAGCTGTATTGTTGATGGATCAATACGATCTCGCCAGCTAGTCAGTTCAATTCAATTGTATTATATTATGGAGTGCGAAAGGAAAAAAGTTTGTGTGTTTATGCTTATTACATTAACGTACACGTGAGTGAGTGGCAGATATATTGGTAATTGCTTATTTATGAATAGGGAAAAAAAACTCGCATTTTTTATTGAATAATTATGCTGTTGTAGTCCGTTTAAAAGAATTGTGAGTATGGATTTTTTATTCTTCGTATATTTATGAGCTGTTAGTAGCCTCTGTGACCTAGCCAAGTCAATCCATTGAACATTCTATTCTATTGATGTGGTGATGGTTCGTAAATTATGGCTTGCTTGTGCAGTGTTTAGAAGGAGCCAAATTAATACCTTGTGTTCAATGTAGGTTGATGAGATTCAGAGCAAGTTGCGTATCTATTGTATTTTTAGCTTACCTTGCTTTTATCATGCATATGTACAAGAGTGGTATTCATTATACATATTTTACACACATGTATGTCGTTTAGTTATGTTTGTTTAAGCTATTAGATGATGAAGTTTGTCAACCTAGTTTATCATTCATGTGGGTAGCTATAGTTAGTTAGGGCTTTTTTATCCTCTAAAAGGTTGACTGGACTAGGGTTTAGATTCATTTTCTAAACCGATTTTCAGGCTCATCGCTAAAAAAGTATCCATTACATATTCCATGCGTGTAAAAATGTGACGATAGGTAGTATATTCCCGAAGGAAAAACGAAATTTTATTGGGAAGAAAAAATTATGGAATCTCATGGTATTCATAATTTTTTTTGGCAAATTGTTAGAAACATTTATGTCATTTCACTAAAAATTTCCACTTAATTGTGAAAATAAAATGATGGATTTGTAATGTATCGGATAACTAAAAATGTATCCATTTTTAGAATTATCTCCTTTGTTTTGCGTCATGGGGTTACGTTGTTCTACTCATTCAGGCCGATGAGAGCTTCATTTACCTTCACTGCCATCACTGCGATTTTACGGATTGTCAGAGCCGTGTAATTCCAATATAATAAGCCCACTAAAACTGTATCTGATTAGAACAAGATTGCAGTCATTAATTGGTCATCAAAACCAGTTGTTTATGCCTCTACTACTCAGCAATCTCCCACTCGTTTTAGCTTTCCCTTTGTAAATTAATTGATTCCTTCTGCCTGAATTTTATTTGCTCTTGATGTACTAGCGGATTTTTAAAGCCCATCTGGAATCGGCTGGATCGTCCTTTCAAAGGGCAACTAGCCTAAACAATGGTCTATAATTTATCGTAAACAATCATTTCCAGATTATTCGGCACATTATCAGAGTTATAATATTGATTTCCTCTTCCCATTCATTCATTCATTCTTGCACACTCTTGAAGCTTACTGAAACGATACTAAACTAAAAAATGGCTGTGCCGCAATTAGGCTACAGTTTGTATATACTCAATCCAGTCTTACATAAATAACTGCAGTATTCTATTCGGGTGCATTATTTCATATCCCAAACCAATCTTTAATCCATTTGAATGAATAAGACGAAAATTCGCTGTTGGTATTAAAGCTATATAGTAACTAAAGACATTCAACCCTTAGTTCAATACATACTAGTGTTGTAAACCGAGAGCGTGTTTGTTGAGCTCCATTGTTTCGTAGAGCGTGAATGCATTCATTATTTTTGCTACGCTCTGTAGTTGGTATCAACCTGGAACGTATTACATAGTGGTGAGGATATAAAATGCACCTGGTGGTGTTGTTACTATGTTCCATTGGTTATGGGCTATGGACTCAAAAAATGTTTTGTACCTATTTTTCGCTCAAGCTCAACGTATCTTCAATGTCTTAAAGATTGCACGCCAAATTTTGAACAGAATGGAGGCAGTGGCGTGAAAATAATATACCTTGATGAGAAGTGGCGATATAGATCTGAACAATAATGCTAAGAATCGAATTGAGCGGATTTTGCTATACGTTTGGCTTGCTTCATTGTTCTCTCTACTAAAGAAATGCAGGATTTTTAGTTGCAGCTTATTATTACGTTATGTTATGCTAGCTATAAGTTCACTTTTCTTTCATGTGTCTTTCAAGGTTTCCATATTTTATTTGGTGTTTGATGCCAAGCCTGCTTTTCCGGATTTCTTATGATAAGAAAAGAATTATGAGTGATTGAGTGTGAGCAAATGAATGATAGGCGGTGGCGTGTCTGGTCAGTATTTATTCATTCAGCGGCCGAATGAGTTTAGGTTGAAGTTAGCAAAGGCTTTACAAATGTAAAGTAAACTACGGGATTAATTATTGCTGGTGCACAGTAGGGCGTAATCGACTGCCGTGGCAATCACTGAAACATGCAGCAGTGCTGAGGCGTGTAACAAAAGCACTAACTAGAAAATTTAGTTACTGGAAACCCAACTACAACTTTTCTCGGCTCTACTTGTGTATATTAATTTGCATGCATGGCAATATGCAATGGAATTACAAGAGCTCGATTCGTTCAATGACTAAAACAACGATTCTTTTTTAGCAATATATTATTATCCTATCCTTTGTTGGCGAAAGAAAAAGTAATGCAAGTATTTTTTTCCATTCGCTTCTAGAGCAATTTGCGAGTAGGGGTATGATGGCTTCCAAGTAAACAGGGGTCCACCTGAACGGCTTGTAAATTCGTACTTGTGTAGATTAGTAGAATTTACTCGATAGGGTCAAAAACTGGATGCTAAATCTACATTGAGGAAGATAAGAACTGACGAACTGACTTCTTGTAAGCACCAGGGAATAAAATTGAATGTACCAATACTATAGGAAGGGAAAGTTGGAATGTTAATAGGGTATGCGAAAAACCGAAGGTTCCTAATGTTTTAATTGCGTGTGAGTTATGTTTTTCTAAAGTTATGCTCATGAAATACACTCGTGAATGTCAGTTCATGCGGAAAGATAGTTCATTTGCATTTGGCCATGTTTAAATAGTATATTAAATTGAATTCAAATTGAAAAATAACAAGTTGGATGCCTTCACTTACTTTTTGTATTTTTTTTAGATTGCACAAGAACTTTAACTATACTGTAGGAAAGAGAAGAATCTTGTTGCCCAAGTTGAGTGTTATCTGCATAAAAATTTTGAGTTTTGAAGTTTGGATCTCTCAATTTATTATGGTACATAATTTAATATAATTTAAAAAATTGGCTAGCAATAAAAGCCAATAGGAGTAATTAATCATGAAGCAGAAAAATACTTCATGAGCAATCCTGTACAAACTCAAAATTAAGCTTTGAAAAGTATATTTTTTTACCTTTTTAACCAACCTGTTGATTTCCAGTCGTATTTTTTGTCCGTTGTCTGGACAACGGCAGTTAGCTAATTGAATTTCTTTGACGGTAATATTAATGTATCGTCATTAAGTTGTGGTGCGAAGCTACTGTGTAAAAATGAAATGTTCGTCAGTCTATCCGTCTGTGTCTGTCTGTCACCTAAAAACTACAGAAGGGATTTAAAATTTTTTATTTTTTCATAAGATGAATGAAGATGGCGAGATTGAACCTAATACCTAACACAAGGTGATATTCACCCCGTCTCCCTTATCCCATGGGGTTTAACTTTAAAGTATTGATAACTAATGCGGTATAGTAGGTTGGTCAACGTCAAACTTTGTATTTAAAAGCTTTGAGGCATGTAGAACAAGGGAAAGAAATAAGGGGGAATATTTTTGCTATGTGCTTTAGCTTTACTACTTTGTTATGTCTACTGGCTGTGGTTTATTATAACTTGTGAAATTAAGTGAAAGTCTAGTAGTCTGGGGTCTGGACTTGATATTGCAAAATGTTTCAAGTGCCTTGGAAAATTTACTTTAGGAAAAAAATGTATTCGCTAGACTTAATGTGTATCCTTTTTTTACTATTTTTTAAAATCTAGTCTAGTCTAAAATTAATTGAAGCTTGCAAGCTCTTATGGATATCTTATCCATTGCTCTCAAACTGATGTATTAAATTAGAGGTGAATGAATTGAATTAAAGACTAAATACTACGGACTGCATGTTTTGGAGCTAGCTTTTAATCGCTGCGTAGTATCTACTTTTTGTATGTAATGGCTACTTTGTTCCTATGTATGAAACGTCTCCCATGGTTCAGAGCATCCAACCCACCAGTTGGTATTCACCTTAAGTACATACACAGCATATGGGTGGAGGAGTCCGTTTTTTCATGTTTCTGGCTCTCTGTCAGTGCACAATGATATGATGATGATGTTGTGTCATTCAGGAAGAAGGTATTTAGTTGGTTTAAAAAAAAAACAGAATTGTACTGAAGAACTAAATATAGTGGCTTGGTCGGTTGGAACTATGGTTGGGCACTTAAATGCTCACTGGGCTTCTTAATTGTCTAGGCTAAGCATTAATTACTCCATCGCCTTGAAACATACAAACACTGAGAGTGCTGATTTGAAAGGCAGATTTTCTAGCCAACTTTTTAATTATACGGTTCAAATGAGATCATAAACAGCATTAGCGGTCAGTCTTATTTGTTTTATCAATTGTATAATAGCTATAAAGATATTTGCCGCAGTAGAGAGCAATGCCTGCAATTTACACAAGTTTAGTTGCTGGTAAGTTAGTTTACCCGTCGTAACTAGTAACCAAAGTTTGGAACTAACAATGTTTAATCTTATCCTTAGTTAGTCTCTTATTGGAATGAAACTTTGCCAAACAACTTATTTGCTATTCAGGTATATGCTCCAAAAATTTTAACTCTCTCAGGGATTATTGTAGTTGTAGATTATTGTAGTTACGACTTGAAATCGTTTTTAGACACTGTTCATAAATCGTTTCGGAATTCTTTTTTTTTAACTCTCTCTCCCAACTCCTCCAACACCTCATTGTGTGTAGTAAAGGAGGTATTTTGCATAATCTGCAAGTTTCAGCCCAATAAGCGGCAAACTAGTTAAGGAGTTTACATTGTACATCAAAGTGTAGCCGATAAAACGGTTTAAAAAATTAAAATATTTATTTGTATTGAAAAAATCCTTTCCCTGACCCTTTGATCCAAAAATTCTTTGAATACCTCATCTGTGAGTGATTTCTACCCTTAGTCATAGCTATGTACATTTTCCCAATATGACACTTTTTTACTGTCAGCATGTAATTGCATGAATCATTTCTGCGCAACATTTTAGTAGCCCGATCCCGATGATTTAACTGTTTGTTATAGAAAGCTTGGCACAAAATAAATAGAATGACATCCGAATACCCGTTGACTTTTAATCCTAAAAGCGTTTTTGAGCATTATTATTTTGTTCTTGGCAAAACCTAATTGGCCTATGAATTCACTTTGCGGCATTGCGTGATAGTTATAGTTTGTCTTATGTAAGCAGGCTTGCCCTTATCAGATGGCACAGACGTTTTTTATCAAAGAAATTCTAGCTCGCTGCTTATGAATTTTTCAATTCGCAGACGCAGTGATAGTGATGTGATTTAGATTCCGAAAAGTGTATTTTTTGACAGTCCATTCTTTTCTTGACGCGTGTGATGTTCAGTTTCAGTACATGTGCATAAGCAAGTATGATCCTCCAAAATTATTTAGTATTTTTTCATTGCGTCGAGTTTTTCTTCCTATGCAGGGTGTCTGCTGTAAAGCTAGTACTTAGTATTGTAAAAAATTTCAATATTCAAGGGATTTAACATAATATGTTTCATGTAGCCCAAAAATTGATAAAAATTACGGTATGTTATCTGTGCGTTTCATTTTTAAAAAATGCTGGCAAAATGTGCCTAATTAGTTGCAAAACTCTTGGAATGCAATTGATAAAGACGAGGCTTAAGCTAAGGACCAAAAAATGCCCTATTAAAATTTGATTTGGTATATAGAGGTTATGCAAGATGTTAAAGAAAATTTGGCATGTTGAGTACCCTTTACTAGTGTTTGCAATACCGGTTTTGCCGAAAACCGGTTTACCGATATTCGGCGCTATTTTTGACATTCGAAAACCTCTTCAAGTTGAAACCGGTAATTTTGAATAGTCTTATTTTGCATAAAAAAGCATATAATCATCCTTCCTAGCATTTTTGCATGCACTAAACGCCGAGTAATGATTGTATCTGCGGTGTTGTATGTGTTTGTAGCCGTCAGCCATCATTTTCGCTTTTGATCTGTCCATCATTCTGGATATTTGCGTGGATTTTTGTAATTTAATTCTGCTTTGTTTGATTATAATTTACTAAAATGGATTCATTTAAAGTTGTTATCAACAAATCTGAAGATTTGTCTTCAGTTTGGCACTTTTTTAAAAAACATCACGGCTACTCTCAAAAAAGAGATTTCACTTTTCGATGCAGGTGGAAATCGTGGATTACATTTAGAGCTCGCATACAAGTTGCTGCATTACATATACCGCCTACTAGTGTAGAGTCTGAGCGAGCCTTTTCATCTGCTGGTTATTTTTGTAGTAAACTACGAAGCAGATTTAATGATGATAGTTAGGATAAACTATGCTTTTTGAGGTTTTATTTCCAAAAAAACTGCTAAAATTATATCATTTCATGCAGGGAGTGGCAGATCACCTAGGTTTTTCTCAAATGTGGTCAACAAACTGATTTACGCCAGGTTGGCGTAAAACATGGAAAACTCAATAATTAAAGTTGAAAGGTCCTAAATGGGCATTTAAATATATATTTTCATACCGATTTTTCTCTTTTCTGCTACAAAAAATGTCAAATAAATGTGCTGTTCAATTTTCCGGGAACCAAAGTGGGACCTCAGCGCTGAAATTTCACCGATTCCCGAAAAACTCACAAACTTTCGAATTATGGCTGTCCAAGTCTTGTGGGAAAAAGAAACCAAATCCAAAATATACACGAATTTGTAAAAAACATTTCATTATTGCATCCTCTTTCAATTTTGTTTCTTTATTTGTGTACAGCCATGATTCGAAAGTTTGTGAGTTTTTCGGGAATCGGTGAAACACCGCCGAAGTCCCACTTTGGTTCGCGCAAAATTAAACAGCACATTTATTTGGCATTTTTTGTAGCAGAAAAGAGAAAAATCGGTATGAAAATGTATATTTAAATGCCCATTTAGGACCTTTCAACTTTAATTATTGAGTTTTCCATGTTAAATCCCTATGCTGAGAAAAAAAATTTACCCCACTTATGTAGCACTCAATGACTACGCCAAGGTATTTAGAATAGTATTTTGCATGCTAGGATTGGAAAATAATGTGCAACATTTGGACGCATTATATTTTTAATTGTTGCCAGGCAATATTTATTGATCTGCCGTACCTTCTACAAATACTATTCTATATACCTTGATTTCATGTGCCTTTAATATAAAAAATAAAACAAGTGAACTTATAATTGTAATAATAGTACTCTACGCTTTTTTTAAAAACCGAAACCGAACCGGTTTCCCGGTTTTGGGAAAATGAATACCGAAATTACCGGTTTTGGAAACCCCTCCGGTTTTGCAAACACTACCCTTTACCCCAAAGGGGAAGGCGGGAAATTTCAAAATCGAGTAGAACTTTTGGAATAGTAGGTCGATGGTCGATCAACGTAACGTTTAGTTTTGTGGTTGGAGTTTGAGAGACATGTAGAGCAAGATGAGATTGAATTAAAGTACTAATTTACTAATATTTTGTAAAATACAACGTGCTAGACTACTACCGAGATTTCTCCTGGAGAAATATGTGATTAATTTTACATACCATATCATATCCTGAAAAATTACTTTTGCTGTATTATATACAGACGTCTGATGTATCTACTGTATTCGCATTCGCATCATGGGCAACAAGGGCCATTTTTCACGATTTAAGGATGCTCATGTAAAGTTGATCGCATATTTTTCCACGAAATGCCTGGTGAGGATATTACACCTCACGGCAGATCTCACGAAGATCCCAAGTTGGGATTCCCAACAGAGTGAGACTGAGACTGGCTGACTGGGTGTTTGTATTTAAAATGACTTTCTAGTTTCAAAACGGACACCCGATATATTAAAAAGGACATGTAAGCATGCTATATAATCAACTAATATTAATATGCTTGCTTTCTCATACTTTCACCTTCACCAACATCATACTTTGGTTTCATGTTAGTAGGCAATTTAGCCAGTCCTTTTGTTCTCCATGAGTTACTTATGTACAGTTTCTTATTCTTATCATTGACCATCGCACACAAGAGAACCCAAAGGTACGAAAAAGAAAAAAGACTCACTCTCTCATTTTATTTCTGATAATGTAATGCATCTATCCATTCATTGACAATTTGCGACGCAGAAAATGTAGCTGCATGTGGGCTTTCGCCATATATTATGTGCATTGCAGACACCGGTACACTAGTTTTACAATGGTTTGTATCTACAATAAACAAATTATACTATGTGTGCGTATTTTCGTATCATGTGTGGTGCTAGTGTTACTTGGGAATGCTTTTGTGTCGTGCCCAACTTGCTTTTTTACTTGATACGGAACCAAAGGTCTACCAAGAAACAGCTTGAGCCAAGCTCATGAGCTTTTCCGGCCATTACAGTTAATTTGTAAAGCAAGTTGACGGTAGGGTGCTCCTGTGTATTGTTATTTCACCTTACTATGCAGGGATTTTGTTGGGAGAAAGTTAGTAGTGTATTTTATGTGTGTTAGAGTCTTTGAATTTTGTGAATGAATATTCATAATGTATACCCACGCGAAGGCGAAATTAACTATGGAAAATTCACATCATTTTTGTTGCTAGTACTTTTCCAACCAAGGACACACGAACATAACTATGAAGTCGAGATATGCCTATACATTGTTTACCTGAATTGTTTAATGGATCGTTGTGGTCATAACTGATACTAGGGAGTTAGGGATTTTACGTAGCAAGTAGCAGAACAGAACAGATGAACCACATCGGTCGCTCAAGTGCCTCATCGGTCGCTCATAGGACAGATGGGATATCTGTACAACACATGAAACGATTCATCTGATCTGCCGTACTACGACGACAAGTAATCTCAAACTCCCTACTGTGTGAAAGGAAGGATGATGCATAGATTGGCACTGTATTGGCGAACAAAGGTGACGGTTACTATCCAAGGTTGTTTGGTTTTGATGGTGTAAGGGTATTTTGGTGCTGGGGCATATTTTACATAGAAACCCAAACCTGACCTCTGCCCCAACACATTCCCTATCATACAACATCAGATTCTGGGATAGTCGTGGATATTGGCTCTGTATCTAACTAACTAACAATTATCTGACTGCGTATAAACCCTAACTAACTTACTATAAAATGGAAACATCCTA